>Ga0265296_1000154_pt1 | contig 132983 bp, 147 predicted proteins | sample MunlanPumphouse1_FD_189073 | JGI IMG/M metagenome (GOLD analysis project Ga0265296, IMG submission 189073) | Groundwater microbial communities from a municipal landfill in Southern Ontario, Canada - Pumphouse #1 | ecosystem: Environmental > Aquatic > Deep subsurface > Groundwater | place...
TAAATAATTCATTTCCGTTATTGCAGGGACTGAAAAAACGAATTTTGAGGGATTCGGATGTGTCAGTCCTTGCAGGTTATATTATGAGAAATGCAAAGGATAAAACTAACGGTCATTTCCACACATCGCCTTTTGGTGTCCATTTATTTTACACACTTTTTCTCAAAGATTCATATCGAAAGATTAATATAATTTAAATATATCTTGCAACATAATATAATATAGGAATCATTATGAAGACTATTGATATAAAACAGCTTGATGACAGCGACGAAGAAATCGCAAAAATACTCATTTCCTCAGGTCTGAGCAGGCCAGTTGCCAGAACCCTGGCATATCTTCGAAAAGTGGATACGGCTACATCTGTTGATCTTGAGAGAGGAACAGGATTGTGCCAGCCTGAAGTCAGCATAGCAATGAGGCAGTTAAATCCGTTTGATTGGATCGACAAGAGTGAAGAAAAGAAGCCGGGTAAAGGAAGACCGAATAAGGTATATTCGCTTAAAGTTAGATTCAAGGATATAATCGCTCACCTTGAAAAAGAGCAGAAAAAAGCAATTGATGATGGGATGGCATCGATCAAGCGGCTGAAGGAACTGGTGCGTGATTAAGTCTCATAATTTGATCATCTCTGCAACTCTATTCCCGCAGAAAACACATTGGAGAAGCTTCGCATTTCCAACTGTAAAATACTCCATCAAGTGACCACATTTTTTACAAAATGCTGTGTCACCTTTCAGTTTCAAAGCCTCGATCGCCTGTCTGATCGAATGTAATTGCGCATCCTGTTCTGTATCAAGATACATCAGGTCTTCATCAGTGAATGTTATCGCCATATTATTTTAAACCCCTCTTGTCTCCAGTTTTATTCCCAGCATTCCATTATTTATATATTCAATCATATGCTTCTCCCTAATTAAACATGTACATCATACCACTCCAGGCAATTGTGCTCTATTTGATTTCACAATACTTGCATCGCTCCCTGTCATCAGCATCGAAAACATTGTACGTTGTTCTTATGCTGCCAGGAACGATAGCACATGAGACCAGTCACGCAGTAGTGGCTTTGCTCATGGGTGCGCGCATAACAAAGTTCAGCGTAGTCCCTTCAGGTGACACTTTAGGACATGTGGAATATACAGCTCCAAAGATACCCCTCGTTGGAAATGCTGCCATATCGATCGCTCCATTGATCGGATGTCCTGCAATACTCCTGCTAATAAGCCGTTACTTTGGAGTGCATTTTGATTTTCCACCAGCCTCCTTTGATATAATCGCAGAATCACGATTTTTGCTCGATGGAACACTTTCTTTCATCGCTGGCCTTGATTATTTGAACTGGAAAACATATGTTTTTCTTTACCTTGCACTGACACTGGGAGCAGGCGCAGCGCCCAGCAAAACAGATATCACTAGCATGCTTCCAGGTTTAATTGTCATTGTTGCAACTATATATTCATTGAACTACTTCGGTGTCAATATTCAATATTTGTATAATGTATTCTCCTGGTTAAGTGCGGCTATTTCTGTTGCGATGATCCCTTTGCTTGCTGTAACGGTCATTGTTGGGATGCTAAAATTGATAGCGGTTGTGAGGTCTAATTGATATATATTCCTACGAAATGCTCCCCACCAAGATGAAAAAGCTGAAAAATCGTCTTCAAAAAAATCAATATCAATCGACCTATCTATGCATATATTGATGCCATCAGTACTCATAGGGCTCATCACAATTCAGCCTTAATTTTTCTCATCATCGGCATTTTTCTATCTCTTTCACAATCTTTTCAGCTTCAACTCCAGGAGACTGCGATTCATAAATGCTCCTTCCCACAATAATATAATCCGCTCCGGCTCTTATTACATCGGCAGCGCGTCCACCCTGCGCGCCCACGCCAGGTGATATGATCGTCAGATCGCCCACGATCTCCCTTATATAACTCACTCTTTCAGGGCGCGTGGCTGGAGCAACTACACCGGAAGCTTTGCAAATAACCGCAAGAGAAGCAAGTTCCAGCGTTTTGGGCTGCATGAACTCGACTGCGCCAGGGTGGCTCATCTCGGTGACCACATATATTTCACCGTGATATTTTTTCGCGGTTTTTACACATTCTGAAACGCTATCAATCCCGGTAAAACCATGTACGATGACTGCGCCTGCGCCAGCTTCAAATGCCTGGCTGCAAATAAGCCTGTCCGTATTGGGGATGTCAGCGACCTTGAAATCCGCAATAACGGGTGCATAATCGCAGATCATATCTATTATTCCCAGTCCTGAACCAAGAACCAGCGGATATCCTATTTTAACGGCATCCACATATTGCGCCGTTTCTTTTGTTATCCTGACCGCGTTTTTACTATCCGTGACATCAAGAGCAAGGATCAATTGCGTATTCCTGCGTATCGACTTCATCTATTTCCTAACGTCTTTCAATACCCTTTAATATTGTCATACATTTCAGAAAACAATTTAAGCAATAGGATAATGTTTGACCATGAAATATGGACGAAGTCAAAAGGATACAACAGTTAAAAAAGGAAAAAAATGCAATAATTCTTGCACATAATTACCAGCGTGGAGATGTGCAGGATGTCGCAGATTTTGTTGGAGATTCATTCGGCTTGAGCCAGAAAGCAGTCTCAAGCGGCGCTGGAACGATCGTCTTTTGCGGCGTGGATTTCATGGCCGAAAGCGCGGCTGTTCTTAATCCAGATAAGACTGTCCTGATGCCTGAGACAAATGCCCAGTGCCCTATGGCAGCAATGATAACGCCCGACTCGCTAAAGCTTGAAAAAGAGAAATACCCAAATGCTGCGGTCGTATGCTATGTGAACACTCCTGCATCCGTCAAGGCGCAAAGCGATATCTGCTGTACTTCCGCCAATGCGGTCAAGGTTGTTAATGCGCTCCCTGAAGACGAAATCATTTTTGTCCCCGACAGGAATCTTGCGCTGTTTGTGGCCGCCCATACGGAAAAGAAAATTATTCCCTGGAATGGATATTGCCCCACACATCATCTCATACTACCGGGCGATGTCCTTCTTGAAAAAGAAGACCATCCTCGTGCTGAAATTCTTGTTCATCCAGAATGCAGGCCAGATGTTGTGGCACTTGCCGACCAGGTCCTGAGTACTGCAGGCATGTTAAAATACGCAAAACAATCCAGTTCAAATGAGTTTATCATAGCGACAGAACTTGGGCTTTTGCACAGGCTGCGCAAGGAAAATCCCGAAAAAACGTTTATCCCTGCCACAAGTTTTGCAGTCTGCCCGAACATGAAAATGAATACTCTTGGAAGTATAATCAGGGCTCTTGAAAATAATGAACATATAATTACGATTCCTGAAGATATCAGGATAAAAGCAAAGATGACGCTTGACAGGATGCTGGAAGTGGGACGCGGAGATTGATGAACGTCATTCTGGAACTGATCCGATACAAAAACTGCGCAATGGCAGGGCTTGCTGCTGTAATTGGCGCTGCTATCGCGTACAGCGCGGCGCCGGGGAATATTTTATGGGTGGGACTTATTTTCATCACGGTTTTCATCATCACCGGCGCCGGGAATGCCATCAATGATTATTTTGATGCGAGTATCGATGCCATCAATCGCCCTGACCGCCCCATACCATCGGGAAGGATTTCCAGGCGGCGGGCATACAACATATCAATAGGATTGTTTGTTCTTGGCATTATTGTCTCGTTTTTCATCGGTTCTATACATTCAATACATATTCCGTTCTGGATCGCGATTTTCAACTCATTCCTGTTATATTTTTATGCATCGTTCTTAAAAAGAAAAGTTTTTGTCGGGAATTTGAGCGTAAGTTATCTTACTGGTTCCACATTCCTTTTCGGAGGAGCCGCTTATGGGGGAAAAGGCATCCAGGTTACATTGGTGCTCTTTTTATTGTCGGTGCTTGCCACATTTGCGCGTGAGATCGTGAAGACCATCGAGGATATTGAAGGGGACAAAAAAGACGGCGCATCCACACTTCCCATAAAGATAGGGGAAACAAAAGCCGCATATGTTGCATGCGCTTTCGGGCTTCTTGCAGTTTTCCTGAGCCCGCTGCCGTATTTTATGGGGATTTTCAATGCATATTATCTTGTAGTTGTGGGGATTGCGGATATCGTTTTTCTTTATGCCATGGTACAGATATTACGAAAAAATCCAGCCGGTTCTTCAAAATATTTTAAAGTTGGAATGTTCCTGGCCATGCTCGCTTTTATCGCAGGGAGCATACTGAATAGGATCAACATTTTATAGATAGTCAACTTTTTTAACATCAGCAAATATATAAGTATTCATCACAAATATTACATTAATCAGCAGATTTTAATCTGCTTTGGGAAAAACGGTTGGTGTCGTTTATGATTTGAAATATACCCCGCACATTCTGGGAAATATATAGCCGGTCAAATCATAACACAGGAGAAATTTCTACGATCAAAGAAAGTATGTCTAAGTGGTATGAAGGTCGTCCAGAGGTTATTCTAAGGCGGCTGATTCTCGTTTGCATTGCGATAACCGCATGTATCAGCGGGATTGCGATCACAAAGCAGTTTGTGGAACTGCATGGAGGCAGGATCTGGGTGGAGAGTAAGTACGGCGAGGGCAGTATATTTACATTTACGCTTCCGCTTGAGGCAAAGAAGTGAGTAGGAAATGAAAAAAGATAAACCAAAACCTGAAGGCAGAGCCAACATTCGCAAGAAAGTGGATGAAGAATTGCAGAAACAGAATCGCCAGCAAGAGGCGATTCTTAACACTATTCCTGATATAGCCTGGTTGAAGGATACAGAAAGCAGATTTATCGCGGTCAATGAACCCTTCGCAAAAGCATGTGGAGTAAATCGCAAAGAGATAGTGGGCAAGAATGATCTGGATATATGGCCGCAGGATTTAGCTGAGAGATACAGGGCTGATGATAAAGAAGTCATGGCAACAGGAAGGCAAAAACAAGTAGAAGAACCATTAGAAATTACTACAGGGGAGAAGACGTGGATAGAAACAATCAAAACTCCCATTTACAACAATGAAGGCGAAGTTATAGGTACGACAGGGATCGCTCGTGATATAACTATACGAAAATTAATGGAAGAGAATCTGCGTGAAGCACATGATGAGTTAGAAAAGCGGGTTCAAGAACGGACAGCAGAACTTGAAGAAAGCAATAAAGAATTGCACGCAGAAATAACTGAGCGAAAGAAAGTAGAGGAGACATTGAAAGACTCTGAACGCCGGGTGCGGGAAATCATAGACAATGCTCCATTTGGGGCTCATATATATGAACTTTATCCGGATGATCGATTGATTTTTACAGGTGCAAATCGCTCTGCTGACCGTATTCTTGGCGTAGATCATAAAAAATTCATCAATAAAACCATCGAAGAAGCATTTCCCCAACTTGTTAAGACAGAAATACCAACTGCTTATCGCCATGTAGCTAAAAGTGGGGAACATTATGAAACCGAATCCATTGACTATAATGAAAATAAGATTATCGGGGGTTTTGAGGTTTCTGCTTTTCAAATAAGTGCAAATCGTATGGCAGCCTTTTTCCGCGATATCACAGAACGCAAGAAAGCAGAGAAACTACGTATTGAAAACGAGCGACTTGAAGCTGCAGACAAAGCCAAATCTGAGTTCCTTGCAAACATGAGCCATGAACTTCGCACCCCTCTGAACTCGTCAATAGGATTTTCAGAGCTTCTTAAACAGGGCATGGCTGGAGAATTAAGCGAAAAACAGAAACATTATGTGGATAATATTCTTACAAGCAATCAATTCCTGCTTACTCTCATCAATGATATTCTTGATATCTCCAAGATAGAAGCCGGCAAAATTGAACTTGTGCCCGATAAGATGTCTGTGCCCCTGACCATTAAAGAAACACTATCTCTCATAAAGGAAAAGGCAATGATGCATAACTTACTCCTGAAAACGGAATTCGACCCTGAACTTGATTTTATAGAAGCAGATAAGCAGAGATTCAAGCAGATTCTTTTTAATTTACTCAGCAATGCCATAAAATTCAGCAAGGAGGAAGGGGGAACAATAACTATAACAGCGAAAAAAGAAGGGGCTATGGCAAATATCTCTGTTTCTGATACTGGCATCGGCATTAAGGAAGAATCTATTGTAAAGCTTTTCCACAAGTTCGAACAACTTGAATCAGGAATCGGCCAGAAGTACGGAGGCACCGGGCTTGGTCTTGCGATAACAAAGCAGCTTGTGGAACTGCATGGGGGCAGGATATGGGCGCAAAGTAGGTACGGAGAAGGGAGCACATTTACGTTTACAATTCCATTGAATGCGAAAAATGAGGAAAAATGAAGCGCATTTATAAAATACTTGCAGTTATAGCATTGCTTTTTGTTGCAGGATATTTCCTTGATAAATTCATCCCGGAGGGACAGAAAAATTTTATTGAAGGCATCGCTGAGCTTCTCACCGTTTTCGTCTCGTTATCCATATTTGCAATGACATGGTTTACATACGGGAAAAGCAAAGATAATCATGCTCTTTTTTTGGGTGCAGCCTTTCTAATCATAGGCATCCTCGACTTTTTCCACACGTTTTCCTATCCGTTTATGCCCGAGTTTATCACCCCAAATACACCAGAAAAGGCGGCTGGGTTCTGGTACATGGCTCGACTTGTCTCTGCTCCGTTGTTTTTGGTAAGTGTTTTTATTTACAAAGATAATTTCCCAAAACTGATTAACAGAGCTTATCTTTTTACTCTTGCAATTCTTTTAATTTTTTCGCTATCGGTTTTAGTCTTATTCTTTCATGAGCACCTGCCTGTGATACCCACTCCAGAAAGCGGGATTTCAACTGCAAGGATGATCGCGCTGCCCATAACTTCGTTTCTCATCCTGTATGGAAGCTATCTCTACACAAAGAGGGTCCAGAAAACAGGAGAAAAGTATTTAACATCTTTAATATATGGCTTTATTATTCTGGTTTTCAGTGATATTATTTACTTCAACTATGAGATTCCAGCGCATTTGATCAAAGTAGCAGCCTTCTACTTCATATTCCTATCATTATACAAGTCCTCAGTTGATTTGCCTTATGAGTTGCTTGCCATAAGCGAGGAGAAGCTTCGCAGAGCAGCTGAGGAAAATTACAAAAACCTCTTTGACAACGCAAACGATGCAATAATAATAGAAGACCTCCAGGACAGGGTAACTTCGTGGAATAAGAGTGCAGAGAAAATTTTTGGTTTTTCTGCTCAAGAAGTAATTGGGAAGAACCTCTCAGAGCTATTAGTTCCTCCACAATTGCTGGAAGAAAGGCAGCAACAAGTCAATGATGCGGTAGCTGGAAGAGGCATAAGCGGTATTGAGACTATATGCATGCACAAGGATGGGACTAAAATAGATGTAAGCTTCACGATTTCGCCACTGATAGATGGTGATGGGAGAATCGTTGGATTAACAAGTATTGTCAGGGATATCACTGACCATAAGAAAGCTGAGGAATTACGAATCGAAACAGAGCGCCTTATTCTTACAAACCAGACAAAATCAGAGTTCCTGGCTATGATGAGCCATGAATTGCGTACACCTTTAAATGCGGTACTTGGCTTTTCAGAGCTTCTAAAGACGAAATATGCCGGTGAGTTGAATGATAAACAGGAAAAGTATGTTGATAATGTTATTTCGGGCGGCAGGCATCTTCTTAATCTCATTCAACATATTCTTGATTTTACCCAGATGGAAGCAGGTCAAGTTAAATTGAACATTGAAAGATTTTCTTTGCCAGGTGCGATTAATGATTCTCTTAACCACATAAAAATGGATGCCCAAAAGCACAACTTAATTCTTAGACAAGAAAATGATCCTGAAATTGAGTCTATAGATGCTGATAGAATGAAATTCGAGGAGATTCTATTCACTCTTTTAAGCAATGCTTTGAAGTTCAGCAAACCGCAGGGTGGCGAGGTCATAGTAAGGGCGAAGAAAGTCAAAGATATGGCTCAAATCTCTGTTTCTGATACAGGCATTGGTGTAAAGGAAGAGGACATGGGCAAACTGTTTAGAACGTTCCAGCAGCTTGACACGGGAACATCAAGGAAATATGGAGGCACTGGGTTAGGATTAGCGATTACAAAGCAACTGGTAGAATTGCATGGGGGCACAGTCTGGGCGGAGAGCAAATACGGGGAAGGGACGACGTTCACTTTCACGCTGCCGTTGAAATCAAACAAAAATGAGGGAAAACAATGACAATAGTACTTGTAGTTGAGGATAATAAAATGAACATGGAGCTTGAGCTGGAAATCATAGAGGCGATAGGCTATTCTGTTCATGGGGCTGAGGATGGAAATAAAGCGGTTGAAATGGCGCAAAAAGAAACCTATGATCTGATAATAATGGATATAGAACTGCCAGACATGAATGGGATCGAAGCAGCCCGGATGATACGGGACAGACCAGAGTATAAGAACACGCCGATGATAGCTGTGACCGCTTTTGCAATGAAAGGGGACAGGGAACGGTTCTTAGCCAGCGGTTTTAATGATTATGTGGAAAAACCGATTGATGTTCAGGTGTTCATGAAGATACTGGGGAAATATAAAAAATAGTGAGGAGAAAATTTTATGGGGTCACATAACCAGCATTATTTCTCTGTAAGAACAAACTTGCAATTATTATGTCCTGTCCCGTAACATTCTATTTCAGTGACCTTGCAGGCATATTTCAATTTACTTAAAAAGACACCTTCGATGATGCCTTCGTCCATGGAACACAGTGTTTTCCCCACATTTGGCATTTTGCCGCAATGATAACAATTTACTACCGTAATTTCAGTCCCATTCCCATTTTTTATAGTCATATCCCCAAGCCTGTGCTCGGTCCAGAAGTCAGAAATTTCCTCAAGGATGCCACCACATTCTTTTGATTCAAACTCATGCCCTATCCTTATACCAATATCCGTGCCAAGCCTTTTCAAAATCGGTCTTGGGTCAATACCATGCGCTTCCATTACATATCGAAATGAGCAGAAAAGTTTTTCCTTGAAAGAATCTCCGTCAAATATTGTTGAAGCGATAATATCCATCTGGGTATCATATTGCTGGTGTAAAGGAGGTTCGGAATAAGCAAGATATATAGCATTCAGGACAAAATATTTTTTTCGTTTATCATTGGGGAAAGTTTTCTCCTGTATGAGATTCATTTCCTGGAGGTCATGCAAATGCACAGATATCGTGGATTTTGCTTTCCTGGATTTGTCCACAAGTTCATCAAATGAAGCATAACCATTATTGAGAAGTTCAAGAATTTGTAATTTGACAGGGCTGTCCAGCGCCACCATGCCACGATCATTAGATAGAATTGCAGTATTCCGGGACATTTCCATTAAATATAGATGGATTTAGTTATATAAATAATGTTCGTTTCATTACGAATTTAATTTTGGGAAACAACATAAATACAATTCTGTGAATATCATACCAGATTATGACAAGGGATAAACGCACCATCAAATTCACAAAACCAATCGTATCAAATGAAGAAGGTTTACAGCTTGCTACACCAGAGATCGTTGCAAAATACATCGCAAACAGACTAAAAACCGATATAATCGCAGACCTTGGATGTGGTATCGGCGGGCAGGTCATTTTTTTTGCAAGAGTTTGCAGGAAAGTATATGCTGTTGATAATGATCCTGAAAAACTCCAGTACGCAAAAGAGAATTGCAGGCTCTATGGTGTGGATAACGTTGAATTCATACTTGGCGATGCATTATCGGCGCAGGTAAAGGAAAAAGTATCTGACGCTGACATTATTTTTTCAGATCCGGCGCGTCCCCTATCGGAAAAAGAAAGGACTCTTGAGACTTTAAAGCCCCCAATTACAGAGATCATAAGAATCTATTCCGGCATAATACCCGATCTTGCTTTCCATGCCCCGCCTCAGATGCCACCGGAACGCATAAAGCTTGATTGCGAGCGCGAGTACCTTTCCCTGAACGGGCAATTGAACAGGCTGACATTATACATGGGTTCGCTAAAATGCTGCGAAAAAAGTGCAGTCGTGCTCCCAGGCGCAAAAAGGTTGTGTTTATCCGGCGCGCCGAAAATTTTGGAGAGTCCGCTTTGTGAGTATGTTTATGAACCAGAACCTTCAGTTGTAAAGGCAGGGCTCCTGGATGAACTGGCAGGAACACTGGCTCAGGAACAAAAGGAAGTTTTCTTTTTTAAGAAGGATGAGCGCAGAACACTATTGACATCACACACGCTGGTTGAATCGCATTTTTTTAAGGATACATACAGGGCTGTTGGCAGGACTGATATGGATATGGTCACATTGAAAGGATTATTGAGAACCGAAAAGGCAAAAAATGTAGTCCTGCGGCTTGATATTGATCCTGGAAAATACTGGGATTTGAGGAAAACGCTTGAAGAAGGATTAAATGGAACAAGAACGCTGCATGTGTTCGGGTTCGGGAATGAGTTGATAGTGTGCGAGAAGTTGGGATAGAACACAGGTGAAGCGGATTTTATCTCGTTGATCTCAATATATCGAACCCGCAACGATCAGCCCGTTTTTCCCCACAAGTACCTGGTGTTTCTCCATACTGTGGTTGACATAGCGCATTTTTCTTATCTGGATGTATCTTTTCACGCTATTTTTCCGTATAGAATTTTATCAGATCTTCCGTGATTTTAAGAAAATCAGGTTCTTCATCCTCCCATTCCTGTCTTACATCCCTGAAAAAAATTTAGAATATTTAATATAGCACTCGTTTCAATGATATTACCAAAATGAAACAAAAGGTCGAGAAAGGAACCATGCATCTCGCAGAACAGGATAAACATTTCCAGGCGATATTCGACCAGGCGGCTGTTGGTATAATACTGGTTGAGTCAACAACAGGCAAGTTCCTGCGAGCTAATAAAAAATATTGTGACATTGTGGGTTATTCGGAAAAAGAATTGCGCAATATGGATTTCCAGTCCATCACACATCCTGATGACAATAAGTCCAGCCTTAAAAGTATGGAACGTCTGATATCAGGAGAGATCCGCGAATTCAGCATGGAAAAACGATATATCCACAAGAACGGAGATGTCGTATGGGTGAATGGAACAATTTCTTCAATGTGGAGTCCGGGAGAGAAGCCAAGTCACCACATAACTATTATTCAGGATATCACGAAACGCAAGCAGGCTGAGGAAAAGCTGCGAGAATCAGAGGACAGATTCAAAACCATTTTTAATAATGCGCTGGATGGAATTCTTGTTGGTGACATTGAAACAAAGAAAACCCTGTTTGGCAACAGGATGATTTGTAAAATGCTTGGATTTAACGAGGAGGAAATTAAAAATACGGGTGTCCTGGACCTCCATCCGGAAAAAGACCTGCCTTATGTACTGGATCAGTTCCAAAAACAAGCGAGAAAAGAAATAGAACTTGCTAAGGACATTCCTATGAAAAGAAAAGACGGCAGCGTCTTTTATGCTGATATCAACTCAACGCCTATAAAACTTGGGGGCAAGACTTATATGTTAGGCATTTTCAGAGATATCACAGAACACAAGATGATGGATGAAGCGATTCAGAAGAGCGAAAAAAATCTGAAAGATGCGCAGCGTTTAGCCCACATCGGCAGTTGGCAGTGGACAGTGAAAACAGACACTGTGATATGGTCGGAAGAACTTTATCATATCAACGGGCTTGATTCGAATTCTTCTGCTCCCAGCTATGCGCAAATGTCATCTTTCTACACACCGCAAAGCTGGAAGCTGCTAAGTGTTGCAGTAGCGAAGGCTTTGCAAAGCGGAGAACAGTATGAACTCGATCTGGATATGGTGCGACCAGACGGCTCTATAAAACATACTTTCGCCCATGGAGAAGCGGATTATGATGCCAGCGGTAAGATTGTAGGATTGCATGGTACAGTCCAGGACATCACCCGGCGCAAGAAGGCAGAGGAGGAGTTACTCAAGTTCAAACTTGGAATTGAGCGATCGGATGAGATTATCTTTATAACCGATATCGATGGAAAAATAATCTATGTTAATCCTGCTTTCGAGAAGATATATGGATTTAGCAAGGAAGAAGCACTGGGAAAAACACCCCGTATTTTGAAATCAGAATTAATTCCACCTGAAGTTTATAAGCAATTCTGGGATACGCTTCTTGCAAAGAAGGTCGTAAACGGAGAATTAGCCAATAAGACCAGGGATGGGCGCATCTTAAACATTGAGGGCTCAGCAAATCCTATCCTTAGCGCCCATGGAGACATCATCGGTTTCCTGGCAGTTCAACGCGACATTACCGAACGTAAGAAGGCAGAATATCTACGTGTTGAAAACGAGCGACTTGCAGCAGCAGACAAAGCCAAATCAGAGTTCCTTACAAACATGAGTCATGAACTTCGCACACCTTTGAATGCTTCTATTGGTTTTTCTGAACTTCTAAATATGGGAATGGTGGGAGAATTAAACGAAAAACAGAAACATTATGTGGATAATATTCTTACAAGCAATAAATTCCTGCTTGCCCTTATCAATGATATTCTTGATCTCGCTAAGATAGAAGCCGGGAAAATAGAACTTGTGCAAGAGAAGATATCAGTGCCCGTAACCATTAAGGAAACGCTTATCCTCATAAAAGAAAAGGCAATGAAGCATAAGGTGCTACTGAAAATGGAATTCGACCCGGAACTTGAGTATATAGAAGCGGACAAGCAGAGATTCAAGCAGATTTTATTTAATTTACTCAGTAATGCCGTGAAATTCAGCAAGGACAAAGGGGGAACAATAACCATAACAGCGAAAAAAGAAGGCGATATGGCGAATATCTCTGTCTCCGATACAGGTATAGGGATAAAAGAAGAATTCATTGGCAGGCTTTTCCAAAAGTTCGATCAGCTTGAACCCGGGATCAGCCAGAAATACGGGGGAACAGGTCTTGGGCTTTCGATCACGAAGCAGCTTGTTGAAATGCATGGCGGTAAGATATGGGCGCAGAGTAAATACGGCGAGGGATCGACTTTCACGTTTACACTGCCTATCAAGGCACAGGGAAAATAATGACAAAAGTGCTTGTCGCCAATGATAGCTGTGACCGCTTTTGCAACAAAGGCATCGCGTTCCTGTATCAGATTATAATATAGGATCAACGTCTGATATTATATTGTATAATATAATACTATTCTATTATAAACTTAACTTGTGTTTATGCGATATCTTTTTATAGAACTATAAACATGAAACAACCCGGCGTATAAGTTATATCCATTATTGGAAGAGACGCATTTCATTTAATTATTTGATAAAGGAGAATATTATGTCAGGTCAAATGGGCGGACAGCCAATCATTATTTTAAGACGAGGAACGCAAGAATCAAGAGGAGAAGAAGCGAAAAGGAGTAATATCATGGCGGCGCGGGCAGTGGCTGAAGCCGTGCGCACAACGCTTGGTCCAAGGGGATTGGATAAGATGATCACTGACCCGGCGGGTCTTGTGATAATAACGAACGACGGCGCGACCATCCTTGATGAAATGAAGATAAAACATCCTGCTGCAAAATTAGTCGCAGAAGTTGCAAAGACACAGGACGATGAAGTGGGCGATGGCACCACGACTGCCGCAGTTTTGACAGGAGAATTCTTAAAAGGCGCCCAGGAACTCATGGAAATGGGCGTTCATCCAACAACGATAATCCAGGGATTCAATCTTGCTGCGCATAAATCAAAGGAAATACTTTCCGCAATTGCAACAGATTCTAATGATAACCACCTGCGAAATATAGCCCAGACCGCACTCACTGGTAAAGGCGTGGAATTTTCCAGGGAAAAACTGTCAGGCCTTGTAGTTACAGCCGTAAAATCAATAGTGAAAAAGGAAAACGGCAAGAATAAAGTAAATATAAAGGACATATCGATCGAACGCAGAGGCGAAGGATCAGTTGAAGACAGTGAACTGATCGAGGGTATAGTCCTTGATAGGATAAAGACCCACCAGAGCATGCCTTCAAAGATCGAAAATGCGAAAATCGCGATCCTTGCTACACCTATCGAAGTGAGAAAGACGGAAAATAAATCTGAGATATCCATTGAATCGGTCGGTCAGACCCGCATGTTCCTTGAGCAGGAAGAAAGACTAATCCGCGATGCCGCGGAAAAAGTAATAAAAAGCGGTGCAAACGTTGTTTTCTGCCAGAAAGGCGTTGATGACATGGCTCGTTACTTCCTTGCCAAAGCAGGAATATTCGTGACACACAGGGTTAAAAAGAACGACCTGGTAAAATTATCGCGGGCTACAGGAGGAAAAATCATCACAAGCCTTGATGAGATCACCCCGGATACACTTGGTGAAGCAGGACTTGTAGAACAGAAATTGATTGGAAATGGCGAAATGATTTTCATTACAGGCTGTAAGAACCCGGATACCTATTCAATTCTGTTACGCGGCGGCTCAGAACATGTTGTTATGAGCCTTGCCCGCGCGATGCATGACGCCTTGAGAGTTGTCGGTGTAGTTATCGAAGATGGAAAAATTCTCGCAGGTGGCGGCGCACCAGAACTCGAACTGGCACTTCGTTTAAGGGAATATTCTACCACGCTCCAGGGAAGAGAACAGCTTGCTGTCAGTAAATTTGCCCAGGCACTTGAGATAATCCCAAAGACCCTTGCAGAGAATGCAGGACTTGACACTATTAATATGCTAGTTGAACTCAGGAACCAGCATGAACAGGGAAATAAGACATTTGGTCTTGATGTATTCCAGGGTAAACCTGTGGACATGCTTAAGGCCGGCGTTATTGAACCGCTTCGTGTTAAGACACAGGCAATAAGTTCTGCGGCCGAGGCAGCATCCATGATCCTGCGAATTGATGATGTCATTTCTGCAGCAAAGGACGCAAACCCGAAGAAGAAACCCGATCTTAGCGATATTGATTAGACGTGAAATGGAAAACGGATTGTGCACAGACCCTGCCGCGCAGGGCTGCCCGTTAGTTTCCCGCTCATGGCTTCTATGAAAGGCATTCGTCCGAGGTCTTGGCATGCATATTAATAAAAATTGGTTGGTCTTTCTTCTTCTTCCCGGACTGGAAGATTTCGGCAGGATATAACACAATACTAATAATTTTACATTAAGATTAACAAACCGATTAACTTTTAGTTCTATAGGTCATTCTGCAAATAGAAAAATATGCGAATCATAATATCTAAAACCGGCGTGCCCATTAGATTTCCTGAGGAAAGATGGTTTCATATCACAGAGGAGCACTCAGAGATGGCTGGTTATTATTTTGAGGTACTCGAAACGGTAGAAGAGCCTGAAGCTATTTATGAGGGTAAAATGGGGGAATTTTTAGCAGTAAGAGTTATAGAAGAAGGGAAGTATATTGTGGTAGTATATAAGGAATTAAGTAAAGAAGATGGATTTGTGATTACTGCCTTCTTAACCAGGCAGAGAAAACAACTTGAAAAGAGGCGAAATATATGGAAGCGGTAGAAGTACAAAAAATAATGACTCTCGTACCAGATTTACTTGGTGTTCCATATCCAAGAATTTGGACTGCCTATGATAAAGAGGCTGACGTCTTATACATAAACTTTAAAAAACCAAGCCATGCAGACGATTCTGAGCTTACTGATGATGATACCATAATTCGATACGAAAAAGGAGAAGTAATCGGATTTACAATACTTAATGCGAGTAGAAAGAAACTGAGCAAGGTAAAAGTATGTTAACAAATTGGCGTGAAGCGTTGAGGTTCATAAAAACAATTTAACAATAAGACAAAGGAAAAACGCGATTATGCGCAGTCGCATTATCGCCCAACCTCCCGATTTAACTATCGCGCACGTTGTCCGGCGCGATTGTTAAATTGGCGCTCTAACCCATATTACTATTTTTAAGGGTCATTTTATGGTTTGACATTCTTTGATAGATACACGCTTCAGCACGTCACGTGGACGACGCGTTTACGCGCCGTCCGTCATCTTGATCGTATTAGAGTAATTGAAACCTTTAAGAGCTAATTGGTTTTATAAGACCTAAATAATCATCATGTTAATTAATTTACGTTGTGCATCTCTGCATTCATTTCATTGTTACAAATTGATAGCTGCTGAATGGTCTTAGTCGTGTTTGTTTAATGAATATATTTTGTTGCATAAGTAGCAAAATCCCTCACACTTATGGAACGCAGTCATAATAGCAAGAAGTATGAATAATTAAATAGTAAGAGAATGTGTTTAGTATAGTATGCGATTGCGTTTAGAAAATATTGGGATTATTGAGAAAGCAGATGTTGAAATTAATGGATTAACGGTAATTGCAGGTAATAATGATAGTGGTAAAAGTACAGTTGGAAAAATAGCTTATTCTTTAACTAAATCCTTTGAAGATTTTGAAAGAAATTATGAGAAAGACAAAACTGCGAAATTGAATATGTATTTCAGAGAAATTTATCTTTTACTCAGAGAGAGTGTTGACTTAAATAAATATCCTGAATTAAATAAATTAATGGTAAGTTTTCGTTTTTATATAAATATTGACAATAAAAAATTATTTGAGTTAATGAAAACCACCACAAAATTATTGTCCGACATTGATATAGATGAAGAAAAGAAGGCTAACATCAACAAACGTTATGGCCAAGTTATTTCTATCTTTCAAGAAACCGAACCTAAACGTTCGAAAATTATAAAGTCAATTCAAAAAATTTTAAACTCGGAATTTTCCAATCAAATAATTAATATTTCTGCTGATGAAGGAAGAATAGAAGTTTATGAAGGAGAAAACAAAATAATAAATATTATAATAAAAGATAATAAACCATCAATCGAAGAACCAAATATTGATTATATTTTCCCATTTGATAGTTCTGTTTTTATAGAAACGCCTTTCATATTAGATTATAAAAAATATTTAGAACTTTCAAAAGGACAGTTACGAAGTCCAGATGTTTATCATGTTATGGATTTATTGTCTAAATTGAAGCAACACTCCTTGAACAAAGAAAAAACCAAGTTAAATATTTCTGAAATTGTTAATGGTCATGTTTATTTTGATGAGGAAAATGACGAGTTTTTTTTCCAGAAAAATGAAGGTAACAAACCATCGACATTTAAAATTATAAATACTGCATCTGGGATAAAAAGCTTAGGGATATTGCAGCTTTTAGAAAACGCAGGGGAATTTAACAAAAATCTATTATTAATAATTGACGAACCAGAAGTTCATTTGCACCCAGAATGGCAAATTGAATATGCTAAAATTTTAATACAGTTAGTTGAAAATGGGATTAAAGTAATAATTACTTCTCATAGTCCTTATTTTATTGAAGCGGTAAATAAATACTCAAGAAAAACAAAAATTGAAAAAAATGTTAAGTTCTATTTAAGCGAAGTGATAAATAACGGGAAAGTTTTGATTGTAGATAAAACAGACAATAAAGATGAAGTTTTAGATAAATTATCAAAACCATTCGAGAGATTGGTTTTTGGTGATTAATATGCTGAATGAGTTAAAGACGTTTGGTATAAATGAGGGATATTTTGAAATAAAAAGAATAAGGGAGTTTCCAAATGCCGCAAAACAGGGTATTAGTCACATAAATACATTGGCTATTGATTTTGATAAAACTACTGAAATACTTTGTGGCGAACATGGGCAAGAATCATTTAAATCCTGTGATGCTTTGGATATTGTTGAATTAAAAAACAGAATTAATCTTATTGAATTTAAACAATTAATAGACCAACCAGATATAGAAAAGTGGATTGAAGACATAGAGTTACCTCAAAAAATAAAAGAAAGTCACGTCGTTTTGTTAAATATAATCAAGAAAAGTAAATTTATTCATAAAGATAAAAGAAGAAAGTTTACTGATTGTGAAAAGAATGTTATAATATCATTTAGTTTATCTGGTGTTGCATCAAAAAGGCTGGCAATTGTTATAAGATATTCAGTAATTGAAGAAATCATTTTGAAACAATTCCGCGAAAATTACCCTCAAGGAGAGAACTATAATTCCCCTGTTTGTATAAGAATGGCTAAATTCGATACAGATTATTCGAAATATGTTTAATAATATAAATATATTTTGTTCCAACAATCTCTCTTATTGTTCTTTATGTATCGCTTCGCTCTCGTGTGTTGCACTAAACTATAACTATCCGTGTAAATCCGTCTGATCCGTGTCATCCGTGTCATCCGTGTTCTATTCAAACCATGCATTACCATATAATCCTTACAAAAGAATGCAACCTCAAATGTAATTATTGCGGCGGAGGGAGCGATACGCCTCCGAAGGAAATCCAGTATTCGATAGACGACCTCAAAAAATTCATTTCTCTTGATAAAGATCCCATCATTGAATTCTATGGCGGGGAACCTCTTCTTCGCATTGAAACCATGAAAAATATCATGGATTCAATACCTCATGCAAGATTTGTCATCCAGACCAACGGCATGAACCTTGATAAGCTTGAATCGAAGTACCTGGAAAAGTTCCATTCGATCCTCGTATCCATTGACGGGAAAAAGGCAATTACGGACAAAGAGCGAGGGAATGGTGTTTATGACAGGATACTTCAAAATATCAGGATCATCAGGCAAAAAGGCTTCAGCGGGGATATAGTCGCAAGAATGACTGTGGCTCAGGGCACTGATATTTTCGAGAATGTCAAACATCTTCTTACGCTGGAAGAGTGTTTTGACCATGTCCACTGGCAGCTTGATTTTGAAATGTTCTGGGAAGCATGGGAGCATACAGTACCCGGTCTTCCCGAATGGATCGATTCTTATAATTCCGGTATCTCTTCACTTGTTAAATGGTGGATCTCCGGGATGGAACGAACAGGTCGCGTTGCAGGTATAGTTCCATTCATTGGTATTATGAAATCCCTTCTTCACGGTTCTCGATCAAGCCTTAGATGCGGCTCAGGCATCGATTTTTTTACAATAATGCCTGACGGCAGGATATCCGCATGTCCTGTTTCTATTGATTTTGATTTTTCAGTCGTTGGCTCTATCTATGAAGATGCCCCGTCCTCAATTGTTGATAGATCAAATGTTAGTGAACCCTGCACATCATGTGATATTTTCAGTATATGTGGCGGAAGATGTCTTTTTGTGAACAGGTCGCAGCATTTGCTCAGGGAAGATGGATATGCCATGATCTGCCGGACGGTAAAGCATCTTGTTAGGGAATTGCAGGAAGCTGTGCCGCACATTCGGGGGCTTGTTGACGCTGGGATTATAAATATGTCGGCTTTTGATTATCCTGAATTTAATAATGGATGCGAGATAATACCGTGAAAGGGTGTCGGTGGAAATACTCACGGTTTCCAGACAGTTATATCGTCAATCCGTTCGAAATCCCCATCTCTGGTTGCAATATTATGGATTTTATTGTTTTCCATTACTGATGCATGAAGAGCATCACTTGGTAATAACGAATATTTCTGCCCTATTTTTGATGCATGTTTATACTCTTCATAATCGACAGGAACTATTCTTAAACTTTTCAGGCAGGATAGGAATTCATTAAATTCCTCTACCATCTCATAACATAAATTAGAAAATGCTCTGTCTTTTTTTATAGTCTCAATAATCATCTTCCTGTTTTGTGTTTTAAGAAGAAGTGAACCCTTATACATTAAGATAATAAATGAAACCTCGTCAAGAACAATAGGAGAAGTCACTGCTTTAATCTTGTTGAGTTCAATTTTTTCTAAGAAATCTGCGGCAGATTCGCCATATTTTGGATTAGGTAAAGAATAATCCAAGAATATATTGGCATCTATAAAAATAGATTCATATTTATTGTATTCAGCAAGTTTCAATCTTCTCCCCTTTCATGCCATTCATTTTCTAAAGACAAAATAAATTCTTCGTCAACTTTCTTTGAACCCACAAATCCATAGTGCCTTTTAGTGCTGGTTTTAGGTCTGATCAGAATCTCATGCATTTTTGAAACAACTTCAAAATTCTCGATGCCGAGTTGCTTGAGAATCCCTTTCGGAATAAGAATTCCTTCTTTAACAGTTTTTACTTCCATTTTCGAATCCTCTAAATAACTATTAGATATTCAATAGATATTAAAGTTCACGTAGATTTTTTGGAATTTGAGCTTTTATCAGGATTTTTTTTTGATTTTCAAGCTATCGTCTCAGATTTGCCTTGGGCTCAATTACATCAATAAAACAGCCGCTGAATAAGCAACTATCAGGTATCGAATGAATTTCCCTGTGAATACAAGGATAGAAAAAATCCAGAACTTGAATCTCAAGATTCCGCTGGCTACTGTAATTGCATCCCCTATAAAGGGAAGCCATGTAAATAATAGCACAAATGAGCCGTATTTTGAGAAGATATTCTCTGCTTTTTCGATCTCCTTTGGGTCAAACCTTAGATATTTCTCAACCAATCCCCTCCCTTTCAGACCTATGTAATAACTCGTGCATGCCCCCAGGAAGTTGCCGACAGATGCTACTAATACCAGGGCAGGAATATTGAATTTCTTATATACAAGAAGGACAAGAAGCCCCTCGCTTCCGAATGGAAGAATGGTCGAAGCCAGTAAACTTGCCAGGAAAAGACCGACATATCCATAGCCGATTAATATTCCCTCAAGGGCTTCAAACATATCCCGAAATATACTTGCCAGATATAAAAACAATGGTATTCAAATAAAGATAAATACTCATCTGTTGTTGAATCCTCAATAATTCTACAGGCAGGCAAAATGGAAGTCGATGAAATAATCCGCTTATTGAACCAGGATTTTGTAAGGGAAATAGAAGCAACGATGGTTTATGTCAGGAATGCTTTCATCATACCGCAATGTGATCCCAGCAGGGTCACAGAAGCGATAGCCATAGATGAAATGCGGCATATGAACTGGCTGGCTGACCTGATAGTAAAACGGGGCGGAAAGCCGAGCATGGAACACAAGGAGCTTGATTTTGGCGGAGATGGACTTGAGGGGCAGCTCATGAAACAGGTGGAACTTGAGACGCAAGGGATCGAGATATACAAACAGCAGATAGCTGTAATTGATGATCTGGAAGTGGTAGGTGTGTTAAAACATATACTTGATGAAGAAAAAAGGCACAGGAAAGAGTTCAGGATGAGGCTTGATAAGATCAGGAATTAATATTTAAGTAATATTAAAGTAATATTCCAGTATTAGTCATTTATTAATTAATTTTTATGGATTTATTGAATGGTTTTGAGGAACTTGCAGTCGATAAAGAGTATTCCCAGCTAACGGTTCCTATAATGCATGTGGAATTATCTCTTAATGTCAGATATTTCCTGAAGCGGGGAGAAATGGGATATTGCGGGTTGTTGATATACGGTGTCAAAGGAAGTGGATTTACAGGAAGGCTTGCTGCAGCGGCTGCAAAATCGTACATCGGAAGAACGATCTATGTTTTTATATCGCAAGTTGATAGTGGGAAAAAACTTATTACAGTTCCTGCATTGTTTGAAAAAGAACCGACCTTTGATGAGAAACTGGATTTGAGTGACATTATTATCAGGACATACTATCACAATGATTTTAAGATAACTGCAAAGGAAGTTTATGAGGAGCATTTGAAAGCCCTTGCGGGAAGAGTAATATCGATTGACGAAGACAGGATACGATCAGACCTGCTTGAGCTTCCCAAAAAGGGTATTGAAATTTTGAAATCGTACAGATAATAAAGCGGTTGATCGGGAAGAAGAGGAGAGAATATGTAGTTCTGCCTGATTCCCTGTATAATGATCCTGAAAAATTCCATGAATTGCTGAGTGTTTATGATCATGTGTCATCTTTGCCAGCGAAAACGAAAAAGAAGGTTTAAAAGTTAGTTGTTCATTTCATCCTGAATTTCTCAAATCTCTCCTTCTTTGCCCTGCATATAGGACACATATCCGGCGCTTCCTCTCTTGCGCATAGATACCCGCATACCTGACACCTGTAAACTTCTACCATTTCTCCACCTCCTGCTCCTTTCTGTTCTTTGATAGCAGGATAACCCTTTATGAAATATTCCTGCGGACGTCTCTCAGGAACAGGATCATGCGGCTTCTCCCCCGCGATCCATTCATCGTTCACATAAAGCGAACAAAGGCAGCATCCGTATTCTGCAATATCTGCATCACGGTAATTGCATGGGCAGATGATATCCATATCATTCGCAAGTGTTCCGCTTGCGAGGCGGCAGGGGCATGACGCATAACCATATCGCAGCTTGTTGTCCAACATTCCCTGGAGAATGTCATTGAGTTCAAGCTTATTCGGGTTGAATTTGTACCCCTCTTCACTGGCTATTTTTTTCATCGACTTGAACATCTCTTCAATTGTCTTCATAAGCCAAGCGCCTCTTTTAATTTATCTGGATAGAAGCCAACTATTACTTTTGTTCCAATGATTATCGTGGGGAATCTCATACTTCCGCTTTCCTTCATCATTTGCGAAAGCACATCCTCTCTTTCACTTCCATCTAATTTATCAACATCCACATAATCGAATTCAATATTATGCTCTTTCAAAAATCGTTTTGTTGCGCTGCAATGAACGCACGTGCTAAGTGTATATAGCTTTGGTTTTATAATATCCTTCATGGTCCGTGCATCTCCCTGTGTTCTTCAGTAACAGCATGATGTTCAACATGCGGCTCAATTTCACAAATATCAGGCGCGCCTTTTTCCCGGTAATGGAGGTTCCATTTCTTGCATGCCCACATCTGGAGCTTATTAATGTCCTCATCGCTCATGTGCCTGAACCGTCCCTGCATATTGAGGTAATCCCTCACAGATTTCATTTTACCAGGTTTATATGTGACCTTCTTCTCGCCATTCTCAACCTCATAAAGCGTCCACATGCCGCTTTCAACGGCTCTTTTTGTGACCTCAACTGTCTTTGCAGGATCCATCTTCCAGCCCGGAATGCATGGCGTGAACATATGCAGGAAACGGAAACCTTTCATATTTTTTGCTTTCTCAACTTTCCTTATGAAATCAAGAGGATGCCCGATCGAAAGCGTCGCATAATAGGGAATTTCATGAGCCACCACAATATCCCCCAGGTTTTTCTTGAATCGCTGGTTTCCCTGTATCTTTGAACCAACAGGTGTAGTCGTAGTCCATGCTCCAAAAGGCGTTCCGCCGCTTCGCTGGATGCCTGTGTTCATATACGCTTCATTGTCAAGACAAATATAAATTATATCTTCGTTGCGCTCTGCCGCGCCCGACATGCTCTGCAAGCCGATGTCATAAGTTCCGCCATCTCCAGCGAATCCAACGACAGTGACTTTTTTCCCCTTCTTTTCAAAAGCCGCCTGCATGCCTGTGAGACAGGCGCCAGTGTTTTCAAAAGCAGTATGGAAAAACGGGACTTTCCAGGCGCCATGCGGGAAAGTAGTCCCAAATACCACGGCGCAGTTTGCGGGCACGTATACAGCCGTATCTTTTCCAAAAACCCTTATCGCATTCCTTATAGACATAGCGACTCCGCAGCCGGGACAGGCTGTATGGCCTGCCGTGAAAAGGTTCTCATCAGAAAGTTCTTTAATCGTTATCATACTGTTTCACCCCTTGTATTGTGCCAGTTTACATCTTTCACTTTTTCCCCTTTAGCCGCCTTAGACGTCAGCTCAAACATCTTAAATATCTGCTCTTTTGTCACATCCCGCCCTCCAAGTCCTGCCAGATGATTAATTACTGGTATTGTCATGCCAAAAAGCGCCGATCGTACTTCATTATAGACAGGTCCGCCGCCATGATATGATATCGAGCGGTCAAAAACACCAAGCGCATCCAGGTTTGTTACTAATTTTCTCAAATCCTCCGAAGGGAATGGCCTGAAAAACCGAAGCTTGATAATGCCTACTTTTTCACCCTTCTGCCTCAGTTCATCGACGACTTCGCGGGATGTACTAGTAACAGTTCCCATTGTGATGAGGGCGACCCTGGCGTCATCCATCCTGTAAGTATCGACAAGTCCCCCATAATCCCTATCGAATTTTTTTGCGAATTCGTCATTTACTTCCTTGATAACATCCTTTGCACATTCAAAAGCCCCGACAGTCTGCCTTCGTAACTCCATAATATATTCGGCAGGCATGAAAGTCCCGATCATAGCAGGTCTTGCCGGATCAAGAATAATATCTGGGTCATAAGGTGCAAGGAACGAATCAACATCCTCCTGCGTTGGGATCTCAACGGGTTCAACAGTATGCGTAAGCACAAAACCATCAAGACAGGGCATAACTGGTAAAAGTACGCGTTTATCTTCAGCGATCCTGAAAGACTGGATGATCATGTCCAGAGCTTCCTGGTTATCTTCTACATAAAGCTGCAGCCATCCGGAATCTCGTGCTCCCATGGAATCATTATACTCGCACCAGATACCTGGAGGACCGCCAAGCGTACGGCTGGCATTTGCCATTACGACTGGAAGACGAAGCGGAGCTGTTGCATAAAGCATTTCATGCATGAATGCAAGTCCCTGGGAAGATGTGGCTGTAAAAACCCTGGCACCAGCGGCAGAAGCCGCTGCTGCTGCGCTCATGACGCTGTGCTCTGATTCCATGGTAAGGAACTTTGTATCAAGTTCACCGTCATTCACAAAATCCGCGATATGTTCGATTATTAGAGTCTGCGGCGTTATGGGATAAGCTGGAACTACGTCAACGCGGCACAGTTTTGCACCAATTGCTACTGCATGATCCCCGGTTATTACTTTCTTCATGCCCGCGCCCTCACCATTTTTATCGCATCAACAGGACATTCATTGGCGCATATGCCGCAGCCCTTGCAGTAATCGTAATTTGTCATCAGGTCGCCGCGGTCTGAAATCCTGACAATTGTTCCCTCCGGGCAATAAAACCAGCACAGGAGACACATTGTGCATTTTTCTTTATCCCTCAATGGACGGTATGTCGCCCAGCCGGAAACCTTATTTTCTATAAAACTCCCCGGACCTATAAGACCTGCTTCTGTTTTACCTTCTATAAGGGCAGCACCGATGGGAATATCCTGATAATCCGGCAGCCATTGTTTCTTTGCCGCAAGCTTTTTTACGCCCCTGCTGGTTCCAATGATCGTTTTTTCATAAGCAGTCCTTGCAGCAAGCGCATTTCGCTCGCCGACCCTTTCACCAAGCTTCTCGCCGAATTTTTCCTTGATGGATGCTTCCAGGGATTCGATCTTGATAATTCCAGTGGCTTTTGCAAATGCTCCCAGGATTGCGGTATTTGTGATCGGGGCTTTCAGGATTTCAAGCGCGATGGACGTGGCATTGACACTGGCTGTTCGAACGCATACGCCAAGGTCAATGTCATCAGGTTCTTCTTTTGAATTAATAATTACCGTGCCATCTTGTTTTAACCCTGAAACAACATCTATCGTATCAAGAAGGGAATCGTCAAGCACGATCACGCAATCGGGTGCATAAACCTGCGTTTTGCTGTATATTTTTTTTTTATCAATCCGGGTGAAGGCTAGAACCGGAGCTCCACGTCGTTCAGCTCCAAAAAAAGGAAAGGCTACAGCATAATTTCCTTCATTTACCGCAGCCTCTGCTAAGGTCTGGGCAGCCATGACCGCGCCCTGGCCGCCCCTGCCATGGAACCTGACCTCGAACATAATATTTATTCACAGCCTCCGGGAACAAGCACATTTCCACAATCCCTGCATACGAATCTTGGAAGACTTTTCTTGAGCATTTTAACCGGCGCAGGATAACCTCCTTCCCAGATAGCAAGATCGATCCTCTTTGCGTGTTCCATGCATAGCCCTTTCCCGCACATTATGCATATGGAAACTGCTTCTTCCTTTGCATCATTTATTGCACATTCATAACATCTCAGCATAAAGATCACCAGTTCTCCTTAAGGGCTTCATGACAGGGTGGGCACATTATTCTTTTCAGGTTCTCGATATCCTTTTCAAGTCTTACAGGATAGTCGCCTTTCCATACAGGTGTTTCCTCATACTTTGCATGTTTCATGCAAACGCCCATTCCGCATACGATACAGATTGCCACTGCGTCAGTATCTTTTCCCATTTTAGCGCAAACATAACATTTCATATTACTTTCACTCTCCTTCACTTGCCATTAATCCTTCTTGTATTAACAGGTCGCTTCTGACCACATGGGTTGCTTCTACATTCTCACTCAGTATGGCGCGGATCTCTTTTGCCAGTTCATTCAATTTGATCCTTGAGCAGGTCTCACCCCTTGTTATGCCGCTTACAATCGCGACTACGGTGCCTTCAGTTTCAGGATTTTTTGGTTTTACAAATTTTGTCCTGATCCCTGCTTTTGCAAAATCTTCAAAATCTATTGGATATTCGCAGGCAATTACCGTGGGGATTTTTATATATTTCAAGAACTTCCTTGTTTTTGAAATGATATGAGAATTGACATTTCCCATATTTAAAAGCAATATTTTGTGCCTTGATATCTGTTCAATTTCTCTTGCAGACAGACCAAAATTAGCTCCGTAACCTTTTGAAATTGTATTAGCTCCGACATCATCCATAGGAATACCGGCGCCGGCTTCAAGCACAAGTACGCTTACCTGTATACTTTCGCGGCGTAAGCCCTGTGTGATCTCGCACACAGGTTTTGTGATATGTCGGCGTCCTGGTGTCATGGCAATAGCCACAACATCAGGTCTTGCGGCTTCCGAAAGGGTCCCGCGCTGGGCAAGACCACCGCCTCGACCCAGGCCCATTGTTTCCCTGCAGTCCACTAATTGCGTTTCTCTTCCGAACATGGTTATTTCTTAATTGAGAGTGTGGTTTCCCAGATATCGGCGTGACCTTCTTCATCAGAGAGGATCTCCTCTAGCATGAGCCTGGTCGTGGGGTCATTTTCCTTTATAGCAAGCTTAATATGCTCTTTATATTGCTTGATAGCTGCATTCTCTTTTGCAAGGTCATCCTGCATCATTTTCTTGAGGTCTCCGCCTTCAATGATAGGCTCAGGTTTCTTTATGGGAGTCCCGCCAAGATAGACAATGCGCTCTGCAAGCTTCTCTGCATGTCCCATTTCATCCTTTGCTGTTGATTTGAATATTTCAAGGATAGCCGGGCTTTCCATACCCTCTCCCTCATAATGATGTTTCATATATTGAATGATAGCTGCCAATTCTCCTTCTCGGTCCTTATTCAATGCATCTATTATTTTCTGGCTCATTGTTTCCTCCAATTGTATTATTTTTTTATGGTTTATTGTTTTCTTCTTCCGCCCATACAGCCATGACCGGCTCCATGGCCGCCGCCATGACCACACTTTTCTTCATTTCCATCAATCATTTTCAGGGCTCTCCTGCATACTGCGACGCCCGGAGCGCCGGAAGTGATGAAAATTACATTCATTGTTTCCATTATTTCTTCTTTTGTAGCCCCGTGGTTCAGGGCGCTTCTCATCTGGGATTCGCAACATGCTTCACAGCGCTGCGATGCCATTATTGCAAGTGACATCAATACCTTTACTTTTGCCGGGAGTGCGCCGTCTTCCTGGATCCCGTCATCGCATTTTTTGTAATGCTGGAACATCTCCGGATTCATTTCACTCATCATGTTCATGATCTCAGGGGTAAATCCCATTTTACCTTCGATGCTGTTTATTACCTTTTCTGGTTCCATAATTGTTCTCCGATAGTATATTTGTTTAAAGTTGATTTAATCTTTTTCCTGTAATTTTGAAAGGATTTTCTTAATTTCTTCTTATTGAAGGTCAATTACTTTCTTTAAACCGTCTTCTGCTTCTATTGCAAGCTTGCTGAGTTTATCATAACCTGCAAGTGTACTTGCTGTGCTTAATGCTACAGTAGGTTTATAGAGGGATATCTTTGTTTTTCCCTTATCGGAATAAACGATTATCTTGCAGGGAAGGATCATCCCGACCTGTTTATTTATCGAAAGCCCCTGGTGTGCAAGACCCGGATTGCAAACATCAAGAATTATATAGTCGTCCGATTCGATCTTTAGCTTTTCTGCAAGTATTTTTTTTACATCAATGACACTCAAAACACCCCATTTGTTTGCCTTGAGGTCTTCTGTCAGTTTCTCGACCGCAGATTTCACATTCAGTTTTGTTTCTTTTGTGTAATCTATCGTCACTACCGCCTCCATGCTAATGATTGTCTTTCAAGTGTTATAAAAGATGTGGTTATTAAATTGAACTCTCTGAAGGATTTTTGTTTACTTTCGCGTAGCAACAATCTAATATGCATTGTGTCATTAAGCTCTTGAAATTATGATCCGTCTTGGAAAGATCGCTTTTGCCAACTGTGATTTCCCGTATTATGCCATGGAAAAGGGAAAAGTAGAGTCGATTGACATCGATATCAAAGAAGCTCATCCGGTTGAACTTGCGCGCATGCTCTTCAATGAGGAACTGGATATCAGCCCGATCTCATCGATAATGTACTGCAAAAGAAAAGACCTTCTCATACTGCCAGGGCTATCCATAACTTCAAATGATTTTACAAAGAGCGTGTTGATATGTTCAAATGGGAAATTGGATCTATCTGATTTTGAAGGAAAAACACTATGCATTCCTGAGACCACTGCCAGTTCTGCAACACTTATCAAGATAATTTTATGGCTAAAAGGGATAAATGTAAATATCAGGCAATGTCATGGAACTGATATTGACCGAATGCTGGAGCAGGGAGACGCTGCTCTCTTGATCGGAGATAGTGCCATTAATGCCATCGGGAAATATCAGATCGTCGCTGATCTTGGAAATGTTTGGAAAACTCTCACAGGGAAAAAAATGGTTTATGCCCTGTGGGTCGTCAGGGAAGAATTTGCAAAAATGCATCCCGATAAAGTCAGATATGTAATAAAAACACTGCTGCGATCCAAAGATTATGCATATAACAACATAGGTGAAATCGCAAGTGCCATTGGAAAACAAAAAAACATAGATTGCAGTTTCATGCGAGAGTATCTTCATACATTGAATTATGATCTTGATGAAGAGAGTGTTGACAGCCTTAAACTCTATTTCAAATATGCAAAGGAGTGCGGGATCGTTAGAGATGTAACATTAAGATTTTTCGATAATTATAAGTGATTGATCGCAATAAAAACAGTCAAAAACATTCCGAAAGAAAAAAAATCCTTTATCCGATCTTCCCTTCTACTTTCTCTGCAAACCCTGTAAGATGTTCTAAGTTTTCCGGGCTGTCTTTTTTGTATTTGGCGCTTATTGCGGCAAATACATTATTTTTCAGGAACAGGAGATTATAAGTGAATCCGTCGGTATCGATTTTCTTTAACACAACTGAAGATTCCCCTATACTTTTAGCGATCAAGGGTTTACCGTATCCGTTCCTTTTCAGATACCTGGCATCTGCATCATAAGCCGCTTTTGCTCCATCATGATCCTGGTATGTCGTGATGACCTGGATGATAACATCCTTTTGGTCCTTCATCAGGCAACTGAAGCATCCTTCCGAAAAACCCCATTTCTGGAGTTCATCTGTTGTAGCATAATTAAAACACAATTCGGGCTCTGTAGAAAGCGTGCAAACATTCTCATAAACAATTTCTGTTTTGTCCCCGGTTTCAGCCTGCGTAAGAGCGATATCAATAGAACGTCCTGTCATGTTTTGCAATAAATGCATAAGTTGGATATGAAAGTATCGACGCATTAATAGATAGAATAAAATAGATAGAAATACTTATTAAAGTCAAACATCATTTTGATAGAGGAGACGTATAATGTTTAAGGCAGTAATAGGCGCAGAAAAACTGAAAGATTCCATAGAATCAATATCAACACTCGTAGATGAAGCAAGATTCAGGCTTACACCGCATGGTTTATCAGTCAAGGCGGTAGATCCTTCGAATGTCGCCATGGTGAGTTTTGATCTTTCAAAAGATGCTTTTGATTCCTTTGAAGCAACAGAAGGGGAACTGGGTATCGACCTGACGAAATTGAACGGGGTAATGGAAATGGCGGTTAATAGCGACGTTATCGAGCTTGAGCTTGATGAAGCAGCACATAAACTCATAGTCAGGATGCGCGGGCTTGCATATACAATGTCACTTCTTGATCCCTCATCCATACGCAAAGAACCAAAAGTCCCGACCCTTGATCTTCCCGCCCATATAGTCATTCGCGGCGAGGATATAAAAAGGGCTGTAAAAGCTGCTGAGAAAGTCAGCGATTATATGACTATGGGAGTAAGGGGAAATGTATTCTTCATGGAAGCGGAAGGAGACACTGATAAAGTGCTTGTTGAATTGAATAAAGACCAGTTAATAGACTTACAGGCAACTGATGCGAAATCATTATTCTCACTTGATTACCTATCCGACCTTAGCAAGATACTTGCAAAATCCAATGAGGTTACAATAGACCTGGGAAAGGATTTCCCCCTGAAGATCAGGATCAAAATCGCCCAGGGTCATGGAGATGTCAGTTATATGCTGGCACCAAGGGTTGAATCCGAATAAGCATGGATGTTTTCAAATTTGCTTATTTTCCTTTTGTTAATGCAGCAGCAAAATACGTAGAAGCACTGGATTTCAAACTTGATGAGCTTTTCACGGAGAGGGCTTTTGAACCTATAAGAGAAAGGGGAAAAAGCCGTGTACTTGAAGCTATCGGGGATGGCATCAAGAGAAATGTAAATCCAGACGAAGGCAGCGCTAAAAAAGAACTTCTTTCGTATCCTGTGGCAAGAATTCTTGTCTCGTGCGTCAACGACAGCTATCTCATAAAACGATATGCACTTTCAGAAGCAAAATCAGCTTTTGAAAAGGTAAAAGAACTCCGGGATGATGAGATCAAGGAATTAGCGGCTGATTTCAATATTGACTCATCCATGGATAAGAAATTATTCGTCATTCATTTTACGGATTATATAAGATATGCAAATGTCATCCATGAACCAAAATGGAAGCTCGTTAACCGCAATATGGACCGGGGAAAAGTGTCACTTTCCAGGGAAGATTTCTCCCGTATCATGGAAGAAGCCATCAGGAAAAGGATCGAATCCGGTTTGCCTGCCGCAGTTCCTCCTGAAATATGCGAGTCACTCCGGCAATATCTTGAAGATATCCGAAATGCCCTTACTGTGCGAAAATCCGAGTTCAATATTGAGGAATTCAAGGAGATAATGCCCGATTGTTTCCCGCCATGCGTGGTACATGCATTATCAAATGGCCAGGCTGGAGTGAATCTTGCGCACTCGATGCGTTTCGCTCTTGTTTCATTCCTGCTTAATATCGGGATGAACGTTGAAGGAATTATTGAACTCTTCAAGGTCTCGCCTGATTTTGATGAGGAGCGCACGCGATACCAGGTCAATCATATCCACGGAGCCACAGGCACGGCATATACATCCCCGTCATGCGCAACCATGACAACTTATGGTAATTGCTTCGGTAAAGTTGCGCTCTGCGACAGGATTTCGCATCCGCTTTCGTATTACAGGAAGAAGGCATGGCTATTGAAGAAAGGAAATAAGTCACCAGGCGATTAATTTATATGCATTGTCTACTTAACTGAGAAAAAAGTTAACAATCGGTGAAAATATGTCGCAATTCGCAAACGGTTTCAAGGATATTTTTATTAAATACGAATCCGCCAAACATGATTTCTTCAAATGGCGGTCTGAATCAAAATTAGTGAACAAACTTGTACTTGCTCTTGGTTTTGCATGTCTCACAGGCATCCTTGCCCAATTGAGGTTCTATCTTCCCTATACTCCGGTGCCAGTCACAGGCCAGGTTTTTGCGGTTCTCCTTTCAGGGATTGTTCTTGGAAAATGGTACGGAGGCGTAAGCCAGGGATTATATGCTGCAATAGGCGCTGCCGGAGTTCCATGGTTCACAGGTGGAAAAGCAGGTCTTGAAATCCTTACAGGTGTTACAGGGGGCTATATTTTAGGATTCATTGCAGCTTCTTTGATCATCGGCTGGTTTACCGACACTTTCATGAAATCAAGAAACTTTGCTGGCATATTAAGTATTATGATGCTTGGCATTGTGGTAATTTATGTTTTCGGAGTTGTCCAGTTATCGATCGTACTTGGAGTAAATGCCGAAAAAGCAATTGAACTTGGCGCTTTACCATTCATAGGTGTTGATATATACAAGGCATTGATCGCGTCTGCTATGGCTGTGGCAATTTTGCCGGGAAAAGCATCCGGATATTCAAAGAATTGAATCTTATTGAGCCAGATGTTTATGAAATCACCAGGCATCGCGCCATTCTGTCAGCATAGCTGTTTGGTGTCACGTCCACCGCATCGTGACGCTCTGGGAATCAAACCGAGTCGATGCGTGCCGAGGTTTCCATAGAAAAAAGAGTTCTGGCAATTTGAATCCGCAGATTACACAGATTTGCGCAGATACAAAATCCATTCCGGCGCAAATATTTATCGTAAAAAGCACTCATGCGACGGTGTATAAGTCGCATCGAAGTTCGTTTCAGCCAACCATTTCTTGAACGCCATGTTATCACCATGAAAGAATTAATAGGTGAAATGAGCTATTATTATTAATATACCAAGAATCAGAGTTGATAATATGTATTATAGTCTCATTCGATCCAACAAATTAATGAAATGTATCTTTGACCATAGTATCACTAAATTCAGTATTAGTAAAGCTATCTATCTATAGATTACTACTCTATGAGTACTGATGGCATTAATCTATAGCACGCCTTTTGTGCTGGGGATACCAGAACCTGTGACTGTGACGGCTTTCTTTAACGCTATCCCGAAAGCCTTGAACAGCGCTTCTGCCTTGTGGTGGTCATTATCTCCTGATACATCAAGGTGTGCATTAATTCCAGCATTTGCGGTCAGGGACTCAAAAAAATGCCGCACATTCTGGGATGTAAGACCGCCAATATTCGGATTTGTGAATTTTGCATTTAAAACAAGAAAACTGCGTCCGCTGATATCGACTGCTGCTGATGCAAGTGCCTCATCCATGGGAACGCAGGCATCTGCAAAACGCTCAATGCCTTTTTTATCTCCAAGAGCTTTAACGATGGCGCTGCCAAGTGTAATGCCTACGTCTTCAACCGTATGGTGATCATCTACCGTGAGGTCGCCGCGGGCTTTTATCGTAAGGTCAAAGGAACCATGTCTTGCAAAAGATTTTAGCATATGGTCAAAAAATACTATCCCTGTATTGATATCTGAATTACCTGAACCGTCAAGATTGATCTTTAGTTCGATGTCTGTCTCGTTCGTTTTTCTCGATAATTTGGATTCCCTCATGGATGGATTATATTATTTGGGCTTGATATAAAGGTATTGCAACAATGCCGCAACTTTTTAAAAGGTGAAAGAACAATCCATCACAATACTTATTATAATGAGTTATTATATAGGATAATAAGGACAGAAAGATCAAAATGAAAAAAATTCTTGTTGTTGATGATGAACCTTTTAATGTTGAAATTCTCAAGGGACTTCTTTCAAAAAATTATTGTGTAGAGACTGCAGCAAATGGGGAAGAAGCGTTTACAAAAGTAAAAGAGAGTTCTCCTGATTTGATACTTCTTGACGTGATTATGCCGGAAATAGACGGCTATGAAGTTTGCAGACAGCTTAAAAGCGATCAAAAAACTATGAACATACCGATCGTAATGGTGACCTGCCTGACTGACCGAAATGACCGGATAAAGGCGATCGAGGCAGGAGCGGACGATTTTTTAAGCAAGCCTATAGATTGGATTGAATTAGGTGCAAGAGTGAAGTCACTGCTTAAGATAAAGCAGTACCTTGAAGATTTAGAAGATAGCAAGAACAGGTACATTAAACTTTATGATTTTGCTCCGGCCGGGTACTTTACCTTCACCCGTGATGGTTTGATCCGGGAGGTTAACCTCTCAGGTGGTGTGATTATAGGACTTGCACGCCAGGAACTGATGAAACGCGAATTCAGGACCTTTGTGGTGCCAGAAGATCTTGAATTGTGGGGCCGCCAGATATCAGGCGCATTAAATAATAGGGATGAGCAAAGCTGCGAGCTTACTCTCAAACGAGAGGATGGTTCCAGGCTATTTGTCCGACTGAACAGTATCTTAATGGAGACCAAGGATGGTACCCCGGAGATCCTTACTGCAATAACAGACATCACGCAGCTCAAAAAAACTGAAACTGAACTTAAGAGAGCAGATGAACTTAAAACGCAGTTTTTAAGTGTTATTTCCCATGAGATGCGAACCCCTCTTACTCCGATGAATGCCCAGCTCCAGATGATGCTTGCAGGATACTTTGGAGAGATTACGGAAAAACAAAGAAACAGTCTTGAGATGATCATGAGAAATACAGGACGGCTTGACAGGCTGATCGGCGACGTCCTTGACTTTTCCAAACTCGAATCCGGCGTTATGAAATTCAATATGGTTCCTGCCAGCATGAACGAAATAGTTCAAAATGCAGTTGAAACCCTGAAAATCCACGCATTGAATAAGAACCTGAAAATTATATTGAAAGAAGAAAAAATTCCTCCGATAACAATCGATAAAGATAGGATCACCCAGGTCATCCTGAACCTGATACATAATGCCATCAAATTTACAGACGCGGGAGGAGTAATAGAAGTTGAATTATCATGCAATGCCGAAAATGTTACAGTAAAAGTTAAAGATACCGGGATTGGAATTGGAAAAGAGGATATAGATAAGCTATTTAAGCCATTCCAGCAGCTGGATTCAAGTTATGGGAGAAAATATGAGGGATCAGGCCTTGGGTTGGTTATCTGCAATCGCATAATCATTAACCACGGTGGAAAGATCGGGGTGGAAAGTGAGTTTGGACAAGGCACTGTGTTTATATTTTCAATCCCATTTATTCATGAAGTCAAAGAAGAGAAGGTTGAGTCAATTATGTTCGAAGATACAAAAAGTGAGGTTTAAGATATGACAAAAATAATGATCGTTGATGACAACAGGGATATTGCGCAGACTTTAAAGACAATAATGGAGATGGAAAATCATAAAACAGAGGTCGCATACAATGGTGAGGAGTTCCTGGGTAAAGTTGATGCAGTAAAACCCGACCTCGTGCTGCTTGATGTGATGATGCCTGGCCTGAAAACAAAAGATATCCTCACCAGATTAAAAGAAAAAGGATTAGGGGATCTTAAAATAATGCTCGTTTCAGTTGTCAGGTTCTCAGATGAGGAAAAACATATATTGAAGAGCGAGTTCAATATTAAAGATTATGTAACAAAACCATTCGATGTGACAGATCTCGTGAATCGGGTAAGAAATACACTCAGGTAAAATCATGAAAGAAGGTTTTGAAATTGTTGCTGTGAATTACTGGAAATCTGTAAATAATGAGATCAAGCGAATACTGCTGGATTTCTGGAATACATTTCTGCTGATCCATGATTCAATGGATTTTGCCGACATTGTTGGTTTTCTTAACAAGATGCCAAATCCCGGGAAAATTATGTATATTTCATTGACAAAATCAAATGATTCAATGAAACCACACCTGAAAGATCTAAAGTCGAAGATATTTATTATCGATTGCGTCTCAAGTATGATATTTGAAAAAAAGGCAAGTCAGGATTGCCAATTTGAGCCAACTCCGGCCAGCTTGAATGATATGATGGAATTGATCGAAAAATATATACAGATCATAAAGCCAGATCTTATCGTAATAGATTCTTTTTCGCAATTTATTGATTATTCATCAATTTCGATGCACAGGGGAAAAGAATCACATGAATTCCTGGAGCAATTGAAAAATAAATATGCCAGGACACCTTACAGGTTTCTTTTACTTTATGATAACGTCCTTTCAAAAGATCTTGTAAATTTACCATTTACCAGTGTGGATGTAATCCTCAAGTATGAACTATTAACAAGGAGAAAGGATAAGATGGACCGCTTTTGAAAACGTAAAAAACCAACCAAGCTAAAGCTTTTTATGCTCAGTTGAGAATATATTATTAAAAGAGAAATAAATCAGGATTAATTATATAAGAGTTAAAATTATGCTTCGCCAGAGATTTGTTCTAGATACAAGCGCCCTTACTGATACACAGACACGAGAGCTTGAGGGAGGAACGCTTGACATTGCAATGGGGGGTATCCTTGATATTATTGCAGAGGGGCGGCTGCATCTTGGCATTAGCTGCTATATCCCCTATCCTTCAGTTTATACCGAAATGAGGGAATTTGCAAAAAATAACGGATGCGGCGAGGATACACTGGCCAAGATGGATACATGGCTTGTGAAAAAAACACCTGACCGGTATGAAGTGAAGATCCCTTCAAAGATATTTTACGATTATGTGGATTTCATGCGCGGGCGCATCAATAAAGGCATGAATGTGGCAGAGGATGCTATATGGGAATCGGCAACCGAATGCCTTTTTAGGACTACAAAAGCAAAGACAAGGCATGAGATTGAACCGGAAATTGAGCGCAACGTGATAGGCGGAGTCATAAATTCATTCCGTGATAAGTACAGGAATGCATTGCGTTACGGTATCCTTGACAGCGCGCCTGATATTGATGTGCTGCTGCTTGCTAAAGAGCTTGATGCAGCGGTGGTGGCAAGCGATATGGGTATACAGAAATGGGCCGAGCAGCTTGGACTTCGTTTCGTTGAAGCAAAATCCTTCCCTGCTATGATGAAAGAATATTTGAAAAGGATAAAGCCTGAAAAAATGAATAGTATTTGATTTGGTTTGATATAAAATGATATATATTTACATTGCAGCATTTGGATTTATTTCTATAATGTTCCTCACCCTCAGGGATATCCGTATATACCGGCGCACGAAGTTGGATTCATACAGGAAAGGAGCACTTCGCGGGATGCTTATGGGCGCACTGGCATTGTTAGGGATGAATTTTACAGGAAATTCCGGGTTTGAATCCGTTGGGCTTACGATCGTTCTTGTCGCTGTATATTTCAATAATAAAGGCAAACGAGAAGACGTTTTTGGGGATGCACCACTGATGAAGAGGGTGCTTGGTGAGACTACTGTGAAAAAACAGGACACCAAAACTATTTGATTCTATAACAACTACAAAAGGGCAATGCTCACCAAACGAATAATCCCGTGCCTTGATGTAACGCTTGATAAAGCTGGCGGATGCGTTGTAAAAGGCATTGAATTTATTAACCTGAAAGAGGCGGGAGATCCTGTCCAGCTTGCCAAAAGATACAATGAACAGGGAGCGGATGAGCTTGTTTTTCTGGATATCACAGCATCTCATGAGCGCCGTGGAACCATGATCGATGTGATAGAACGCACCGCAGATGAGGTTTTTATCCCCCTCACGGTCGGGGGTGGGATCAGCAGCACCGATGCTATTCGCAATATCCTGCGTGCGGGCGCTGATAAGGTATCGATAAATACGGCAGCGGTCAAGAACCCTGATTTCATAAAAGAATCTTCAGATATTTTTGGCTCCCAGTGTATTGTTACTGCTATTGATTGCAGGCGAAATACCAATATCATGGATAACAAGGACAAGACCATACTAGAGCTTGAAAATGGCACAAAAGCATGGTATGAAGTCGTAATTTACGGCGGAAGAACGCCAACAGGTCTTGATACTGTGCAGTGGGCGCAAAAAGTTGAAAAACTCGGTTCCGGGGAGATCCTGCTCACGAGCATGGATAAGGATGGGACCAAAGATGGCTATGACCTCCCTATCACAAGAACTTTATCTGAAACGCTGGATATACCGATAATAGCATCAGGCGGAGCAGGAAATATCGAGCATATGTATGATGCCTTCACAAAAGGAAAAGCAGATGCTGCGCTTGCTGCGAGTATTTTTCATTTCGGGGAATATACGATCGGTGAAGCTAAGGAATATTTGAAGATGAAAGGGGTTGCAGTAAGGTGAGTCTACAACGAACTCAAAACTAACACAAATATTTTTAACTATCCGGCGCGCCAGGCAGACGTTGGGGCTGCCGCAAAATTATAAGTACAATCAAAACTTATACCAAACCATGACACAAAGATCAAAAAGACCTGGAATAACCGGACGAAAAAGCACGGCGCTGAAGAAATGTATTAAAGCGCCGCTTGAGGATATCCCGCCATTTCATATTATGGATAAAAAGGATCTTGAAAAAGAGTTATCTCGAATTGAAACGGAATTCGGGATGGCACCAGAAGAGTTCCATAAAGCATGGAGAGAGGGTAAAGTACATGGGCATGAGGCTATGAAATTGGGCTGCTATTATGAATTCTACAAGGATGAGTATTAATGAGTTTATAAAATATTTAAATAAGTTTGTATAAATCATCAATTGTTATTTCTGAATCTCTCAATAATTTTCTGAGTAAACCTTTTCCGATCACTTTATGGTTTGGTATGGAAAGCGGATTTTTTGAACTATCTGATTGATGCTTCATTCGAATATGGCTGCCGGTTTGCCTGACCGTAACATAGCCCAATTTTCCAAATGCCTTTACTGCATCTTTACCAGATATGACAGGTAATTTCATGCTTCGACTGCTACCGTATGGAAACTGAATTCCTGGATATGTGCAATATTAGAAATTTCGTCCTCGCTCTCTTCTTCAAGACACATTTCTATTACTTCACGTATATTCTTGAGAGCTTCATCAAGAGTCTCTCCTTGAGAATAACAACCTTTTAAGAGTGGACATTCTACCACATAAAAACCATCTTCGTCTTTTTCAACAATTACAGGTAAAGTGATTTTCGTGGATTTTTTCCTTGCCATAATTGATTTGAAATGCTATTCCAAGATTTAAGGATGTCGTAAACTGGAATTTATCGCCCATTTGAATATAATATTATAATTTTGAACAATTTTGACATGATAGCAGGATCGACAGGATTTGTTTCGTCCTTTATGTTTTGAGATTAGTTTGAATAGAACACGGATGACACGGATAAACTGAAACCTCAGTTTACACGGTATAGGGCATGCTTTGCATGCCCTTCTTTTGATGATTAGACGGATTTTCACGGATAATGTGTATCCGTGTGCCCTTCTCGTGAAACCTGAGCCATCATCCCATGCAAGAACACTTTCACACCGCTCCAAAAAGATATATAAGGAAATGGGGCGTTTGGATAGTATCAGGCTGCGAAAGGGCGCGAGGCGTTTGTGGAATGGCGGTCGGAATATGGAAGGGTGAAAATGGAATGGGATTATGGAAATGAGGGCGCGGAAGAGGGCGGGCGAGTACCTATGAAAGAGGATGATTTGAATTGATTGAGGCTGTAAAAGAAATAGGAGAATACTCACTTGAAAAGGATGGAAGACGATTAGAAGACCCGACAGATATCGTCATCGAAGATCCAGATAGTAATGGCACTTATAAACATATTCTTGGTATTAGAGTTAATAAAAATGAAAATGGTTTTGGATATGCTGGTATTGAATTAGAAGAATATAGCAAAAGCAAGGTAAAGCAATATCTGTATAAACAAGGTGCTTCCAGAGGAACAGATTTAACCCCCACAGGGAGGGTTACTGAGATTGATAAGACATTTACGAATAAAATACTTCTTTGGTTTACGAATATTACCAAGGAAAATAATGATGAAATTGAATTTCTAAAAGGATTAAATGATTGTATAAAATCTAATAAAGAAGCAATTTTATCAGATTTAAAGATTAAATATAATAGTCTTGATAAAAAGGATCAAAGTATAATAACTTTGCTCATTTATTCTCCCGTTAAAAAGTATATCGGAGACTTCCCGGTTTTTAGGAGAATTTTACTTGAAAAGACTTTGAAAGATTATTATAAAAAATATGGAACGGAATCCAAATCTACTAATAGAGTTTGTTCAGTTTGTAGAAAAAAGTCCGAAGAGGTATATGGTTTTGTCGGAACTTATGAATTCTATACTGTTGATAAGCCTGGATTTGTTAGCGGTGGATTCGATCAATCATTAGCATGGAAAAATTACCCTGTATGTTTAAAATGCGCGTTAACATTAGAAGAAGGAAAAAAATACATTCATGAAAAATCAAGCTTTAGATTTTATGGGTTCGATTATTATGTTATTCCAAAACTCTTCAATGAAAATAAAAGAAATGACATTTTTAGAATTTTAGAGGATTTTAAAGACAAAGATCCAAAGTTTGAACATAAGTATATTCGCCTTTTAGATGCTAATGAGGATGACATTCTAAGCATCCTTGCAGAAAAAGAAAATTTTTTCAATAATAATCTAATAATTTATCAAAAAGATAACTCTGCGTTCCGGATTTTACTATATATAGAAGATATTTTGCCTTCTCGATTAAAGAAACTTTTCCAAGCTAAAAAAAAGGTTGATAATATATCAATTTTCAGTAGCTATAATGATGGCAAATCGATTGAATTTAACTTTGGAAATATTTATTCTTTCTTTTCCAGACGTAATAAAGAAAATAGAGAACAGGATTTAAGCACATATTTCCTTGAAATTACAAATAAAATTTTTACAAATAAGAAAATTGATTATTCATTTTTAATGAGGGGAATAATTAAGAAAATTCGAAGAGAATTTCAAGATAAAAAATCAACACAAGATCTCACTTTAAAAGGTTTTCAACTTCTTATTTATTTAAATGAATTAAAACTTCTTGGCAATTTTAATGGAGGAAAAAATATGACTGAAAAGAGCATCACAAACCTACTGCAAGGAACAAATTTACAATTAGAAGAGAAAGTAAATATCTTGTTTAACGAATTTCCCGATTTCTTTAATAAAGATTCGAAAAAAGCAATATTCTTAGAAGGTGTATTGACGCAATACTTATTGAATATTCAATATATTGATCGAGAAGCTACACCATTTAGAGTAAAACTTCAGGGATTGAAATTAGATGAAAAACATATTAAAAAATTGTTGCCCGAAATTCAAAACAAACTTGAAGAATATGGGAAAAATTATTATAAAAATTTGGAATTTTTAATTGGGAAATATATGGTTCAGTCAGGAGAAGGGTGGAAAATGTCTAACGATGAAATCAGCTTTTATTTTGTACTGGGTATGAATCTCTCAAATTTATTTAAATCATCAACGGAGGAAACAACATGAGCAATATAATTACAAATAGGTCGGAACTTGTTTTTTTGTACGATGTGAAAGATGCAAATCCAAATGGAGACCCTTTGGATGAAAATAAACCAAGAATTGATGAAGAAACAGGCATCAATCTAGTAACAGATGTAAGGCTTAAGAGAACTATCCGGGACTATTTATACAATTTTAAGAAACAAGATATATTTGTACGAGAGATATCCGATGAAGAAGGCCACATTCAGGATGCAAAACAAAGAGCATCAGACTTTTTAAAACATATTCCATCAGCTGAACGAGAGGGCAAAACACTTCAGCAACAAAAAGAGATTGCTACCTCTGAAATTCTAAAACAGTGTATAGACGTGAGACTTTTCGGAGCAACAATTCCGTTGGAATTGAAAGTTAAAAAAGGAAAAAAGACCGAAAAGCCTAAAGAAGATATCATTGAACAAACTGAAAGTAAAGAACAGACAAGTTCTTTGACTTTTACAGGACCGGTTCAATTCAAGATAGGTAGATCACTCCATAAAGTATTTAATAAACACTTTAAAGGTACTGGTGCATTTGCTTCAGGAAAGGATAAGGAACGAAAGACATTTCGGGAAGAAGATTTTCTGCCATATTCATTAATCAATTTTTATGGAATAATAAATGAAAACGCTGCAAAACATACTAAACTAACTGATGATGATGTTAAGCTTCTTCTAGATGGTATCTGGAATGGTACAAAAAATTTAATATCAAGATCAAAAGTGGGTCAGGTTCCGAGGTTGCTTATAAAAGTGAATTACAAAGAGAATAATTACCACATTGGTGACCTCAATAGTATGATTTCATTGATAAAAGAAGTTCCTGATGAAGAGTTGAGAGACATCTCTCAAGTTAAGATAAATCTTACAAAAATAATCGATGTACTAAAAAACAAAAAGGATTTAATTCAAAATGTTGAATATCAAATTGATGACAGAGTAAGATTTGAATTAGAAAGTAAAGAAATCACGATTAATGAAGCCTTGAAAACCACTGGAATTCCAGCGCTGCAGTTATCATTGTAGGGTATATGGATAAAATATTGGTATTCGATGTTTGGGGTGAGTATGCACATTTTAGAAAATACTATACTACAACATCGCCTCTTTCTTTTTCAATTCCACCAAGAACAGCAATTAGTGGGCTTATAGGGGCTATCTTAGGTCTTCCAAAAGATGAATATTTGAAATATTTCTCAAAACAACAGGCACAGATTGCAGTTAGAATTCTGAATCCAATTAAAAAGGTCAGATTAGCTGAAAATCTGATTAACACAAAAGATGATTGTTTCATTCCAATCAAAAAAGGCGCCCACAGCCCTCGAACACAAATAAGGTTCGAATTTGTGAAAGATGCAAAATATAGAATATATTTCTATCATACAGATCCAAATATATTTAACAACGCAAAATCTATGCTTTTGCATCATAAATGCGTCTATACTCCATGTTTAGGAATCACCGAACATATAGCTAATTTTGAATTCATTGGAGAAAAAGCGATTAGAGAAAAATCATCTACTGAGTTTATAAAATTGGATTCTGCTCTCCCTACTGACTCGATCAAAGAAATCAAATTGGAAGATGGAGAATATTTTTCTGAAACCATTCCAACGGAAATGGAACTGGATAGATCATTAAAGGAATACAGAAAAGTTATGTTTGAAAGAAACGGTGTTCAAGGAAAAGGAATAACAGCAAAAGTTGATAGATATTGGGAATTGGAAACTAATGAATCAATCATCTTTCTTTAATCTAAAATCCCATCCGGATAAATTTTTAATTGTTCACCTTAGAAATGTGGGTTTATTTTGTAAAAATACTATACAATCCAAGAAAATCAACTCGAATATTTTCAATTTAAACGATGAAATCTTGGCCGATTTTTCATTTATAACAGGGGTTTCACATGATTTTGGAAAAGGAACAATTAATTTTCAAAATTACATAAATGAAAAAGACGAAAAACGAAAAAGTTCGCTTAAAAATAATCCTGAAACAAGACATGGACTACTTTCTTCGTTATTTACTTACTTTGTTATAAAAGAATCTCTTAAAGATTTAAAATTAGAATTTTTACCGATGTTAGGTTATTTTGCAGTAAAAAAACATCATGGAAACTTAGGAGATGTAACAGATGAAATCTTAGACTTAGATGATAAAAATGTAGAAATCTTAAACCGGCAAATTAATTCTTTGTGTTTAGAAGAACTCAAACTGATTTATTTGGAATTATTACCAAATATTGATATAATTAAATTTATTAATACCTATAAAAGCATTATCAAAGAAATCAAAAGCAACAGAAGAACTTTTTCTGATCATCTGCAAAATGAGAAATCCATCCAAGGGGATGCGCCTGGATTACAATATTATCTTTTGACACAACTTTTTTATTCTATTCTTTTAAATTCCGATAAATTAGATGCTTCGGGTATTCAAGAAATTGACCGTAATAATGCGATTCCTATAGATTTGGTTGATAATTATCGAATAATCAAAGGCTATGATAAACCAAAAAGTAAAATGGATATTATTCGAAATGAGATTTATTCAGATGTCATAGGAGAATTAAAAAATTTAAGTTTAGATAATAATATTTATTCCTTGAATGTTCCGACTGGAACAGGAAAAACACTTACTGCATTATCTTTTTCTTTAAAACTGAGGGATAGGATTAAAAATGAAAGACATTTCATGCCTAAAATCATATATTCACTTCCTTTTTTAAGTATTATAGATCAAAATTTCGAAGTTTTTGAAGATGTTTTTAAAAAAGTTCAGGGATATACTCCAACAACCGATATTTTATTGAAGCATCACCATTTATCTGATATTTTTTATGAAACTAATGAAAATGTTGAATACGATACTTCTGAAAGTTTGTTACTAATTGAGGGCTGGAACTCTGAAATAATTGTAACTACTTTTATACAACTCTTCCACTCTTTAATTTCAAATAAAAATAGGTCGTTAAGAAAATTTCATAACATTATAAATTCAATTGTTATTCTTGACGAGGTTCAATCAATTCCTCATGAATATTGGCTTTTATTCAAAGAAGTTATCTCATTATTTTCAAAATGCTTCAACACTTATTTTATTTTTGTAACTGCGACGCAGCCATTGATTTTTGATGAAAGCAAGAAAGAAATTGTTGAACTTGTAAAAAATAAAAAATATTATTTTGATAAATTTGATAGAATTGAATTAATACCAAACCTTCAACCTTTGCTTCTCAATAATTTTAAAGAACTCATAAGAAGGGATGTTGAAGAAAATAAAGATAATAATTTTCTTATTGTACTTAATACAATAAATTCTTCAAAAAGTGTCTATCAATATTTAGAATCATTAAAAATTGCAGGCACAAAATTATATTATCTTTCCACAAACATCACTCCTTGCCAGCGTCTTGATAGAATAAACGATATAAGAAATAATAAAGCACGAAAAATAATTGTTAGCACTCAACTTATTGAAGCTGGAGTGGATATTGACGTTGATACTGTTTATCGTGACTTTTCAACGATGGATTCAATAAACCAAGTTTCTGGAAGATGCAATCGAAATTATTCAGAGGGGAAGAAAGGGCTGGTAAAATTATTTATTCTGAAAGATGAAAATAAAGAATATTATAGGTATATCTATTCACCTTTTCTGATCGATAAAACTAAAGAAGTCCTCAAAGAAGTTCCTGAAAGAATAAGTGAAAATTACTTTTTAACCTTAAGCAATAAATATTTTAAAAAAATCAAAGACAGTGGAAGTGATGACGCATCTAATAAGATCCTTTCATTTGTTCAAAAATTAGAATTTGAACAGCTATATAAAAATTTTAAACTTATACAAGATGACTACTATAAAATCGATGTATTTATCGAATTGGACTATTTTGCTAAAGCTGTATGGAATCAATATAAGGCAATAAAAGAACTAAAAAATCCACTTGAGAGAAAAAATGAATTCTTAAAAATAAAAAAAGATTTCTATGAATACGTAATTTCAATCCCCAAAGATAAGGCACCTAAGCCTGAGAATGAAACTGGGATAGCCTATGTTTCAATGGAAGAATTAAAATATAGGTATGATTTAGAAACTGGATTCATACCAGGGTCAGGAGGAACCTTACTGTTTTAATTATGATTTTCCACATCTTCACCCCCGCCCCCTCTCCTCGCTTCCCCCAGGTGCGGTGCATGCGGACAGGCGGCGCAAAGAGCATACGGAGAAAACATATGATCAGGCAAACTTACCAACGATTTAATAAATCTGCGTTCATCTGCGTTTATCTGCGGTTTGTTTTAGTCTATATTTTACCGCCATATTTCGCAAACAAACCCGCGCCTGCAAGCGATAGCGCCGGATTTTTAACACAGTTAAATGATATATTTTTAAAAATAAACTATGCGAGGAAATATGGAATATAATACTAACCTCCATAGTTTGAATAGAACACGGATGACGCGGATCGCGCGGATTTTCGCGGATCCGTGCGCATCCGTGTCATCCGTGCAATCCGCGTTCTATCGTACGATTTCTCACCTTTTTTTATACACCAAAGTTAACAAAACTGATAACTATGGTGCATTAAAATATAAAAATGAAATCCCAGGACAGATTTACAAACAACCATTGATTACCAGAAAACCCCGCCAACGGCGGCGCACATCCGGGGTCTGGGGGTCGCAACCCCCAGCGCCGTTGTTGAAGCAGATAAAGAGTGAAAATGTATAAAATAGAAATAAATAGCCATTCTTTAAATAATTATAAATCAGAAGGAATAATGATGAAAAATCAAATTGTTCATGTGCCAAAAATGAACGACCAAAATAAATCGAAAATAGACCTCAACGAAGTGATCCTTAAACTCAAGAGTTCCAGACTGGTTCACTCCATCATCCTTTTTGGATCAAAGGCAAGAGAAACTGAGAAAGAAAATAGCGATATAGACATATGTGTCATTCCAAAACCTGACGTTGAAATTACACTCAAAGAGAGAATATCCATTAACAATTCTGTTCCGGAGAATATCGATATTTCATTCATAGATGAATTACCAGTCTATATTCGTAAAAGGATTTTTCTCGAAGGGAAGGTCCTATACACGCAGGACATGTATCATGTACTAACACTTTCAAAGATCAATGACCTGGAATATGAACGGTATAAAAGGCTCACCGGGGAGTACCATAAGCATGTAATGGAACGCATTAGAGCCAGATTGAGGTGATAATTATGGATAATGATAGATTATTGGAAAAGATAGATGAAATGGAAAACTATCTGAGGGAACTTGAGGAATATCTTCCAGAACAAGAAGAAGATTATCTGAATAATGGTCTCAGGAAACGAGCATGTGAACGTGCTTTCCAGCTGTCATGTGAGAATTTGCTTGATATATGCAATTTGATCATATCCGAGAAAGGATTTGGAATGCCGTCTGATAGTAAAGATAGTGTCAGGAAGCTTGCAGAAAATAAAATATTACCAGCGCCACTTTCAACAAGGCTTGAAGAACTTGTCGGATTTCGAAATCTTCTTGTTCATCAATATGGCCGTGTGGATGATTCGAGGTCATATTCTTTTCTAAACATGGAATTGAAGGATTTTTATGAATTTATAGAAATCATTGACAGGTACATAGAAACTAAAATATGAACCTCAAAACCTTCACCCTCACCTTTGCCTCCAATCGTCCCATAGAAGGCACATCAACACAGCTTCGCGGCTTCTTCGCCACGAAATTCAACGAATACACCCTTCTCCACCAGCACAACGCCGATAAATTCATTTACAGCTATCCTCTGGTACAATACAAAATGATAAACGGCGCGCCCATGGTCATCGGCATCAATGACGGTGCCGAGGTTTTAAAACAAGTTTATGATAAATACGAAGAGATAAAACTTGGGGACGAAGTTTATGAAATCGTTGAAAGGGGCATTTCCGTAAAGAACCAGGAATTCGGGCTCTCAGATAAGATATATTCCTATGAGTTCGCTACTCCATGGCTTGCTCTTAACCAGGAGAACTATATGAAATATTATGGTTTGAAGGATGGCGGGGAAAGGCTTGAGTTCCTGAGAAAAACACTAACTGGAAATTTGCTGTCCATGTCGAAATCACTGGAATACATGGTTCCCGATAAAATAAAATGCGATGTACAGGTAAATATCAGGAAACGCAGATTGAAAGACGTGAACGTAATGACCTTTATCGGAGGATTCCAGGCAAACTTCATAATACCAGATTATCTCGGTTTGGGGAAATCGGTTTCAAGAGGTTTTGGCGCAGTTGTCATGAAAAATGATCTGAAATGAACTTTAATAATATATACTAAAGCTGACAAATATGATAACTCATGATAAAATGAAACAATATTATCAAAATAAAAGTGGCTGATCATTGATGCAACTCGTAATAAACACGCGCGGCGCGTATCTGAAAAAAGAGAAGAACTGCTTCCTCGTAAAGAACGATGACAAGACCTTTGAAGTCTCAGCAGACAAGGTTGACAGCATCCTCATAACTACATCAGCAACCATAAGCACGGATGCCATCGAGTTCGCTGTTGAGAACAATATCGATATTGTTTTCCTGGATTTCCATGGTAACCCTTTCGGAAGAGTCTGGCATTCAAAACTTGGCAGCACGACCCTTATCCGGCGACGGCAGCTTGAAGCTGAAGCTTCCGTTGTAGGATTTAACCTGGCACGCGGCTGGATCGTGCAAAAGATCGATAACCAGCTTGATTTCCTTAAAGACCTGAAAAAGAATAGACCGGATGATAAAGAGCTGATCGAGCCAAATATTGCCAAAATCGCAGAACTTAGAGAAACTCTTGTTGGCATGAAAGGATCACTTGAAGAAAAGCGCGGTTCAATAATGGGAAATGAAGGTATGGCTTCACTCAATTATTTCAATGCCCTGAGCAATATCATGCCCGATGCATGGCAATTCAATGGCAGAAGCCGTGATCCGGCTCAAGATGCTTTTAACTGCCTTCTTAATTACGGCTATGGCGTCATGTATTCACAGGTCGAGAAAGGATGCATAATAGCTGGACTTGATCCTTATCTGGGTTTTTTGCATACGGATAATTATAATAAGAAGAGCTTTGTTTTTGACCTTATTGAGATCTTCAGGATACATATCGACAGGACGGTTATGAATCTCTTTTCCAAAAAACAGGTGCATGAAGGGCTTTTTGATAAAATCCCCGGCGGCTTGTACATGAATAAGGATGGTAAAGCGGTTTTAATAACCGCGATCAATGAAACGCTTGATAAAGATATTGATTATAACGGGCGCAATGTCAAGATAAGGAACATTATACAGATGGAATGCCACAGCATAGCGAATAGCCTGATAAAATAAAAGCATGGCGGAATAAATATAAACTAAAAAAAAAAGGAGAAAATGATATGACAATGGTCTGGGTGGTTTATGACATTACAGATAATACAACACGCAAGAACGTGGCGCGTATTTGTCTTGATAAAGGGCTTTACAGGGTGCAAAAAAGTGTTTTTCTTGGTACCCTTAATGCGAATGAAAGGGATTCCCTGGCTCTTGAATGCGAAGACGAGATCGACCCTGATGTGGATTCTGTTTATGTTTTCCCCATGGATGATGAATCTTTCAGGAAGGTCAAGCTCCTTGGCCAGGCTTTTGACAAGGAGCTTGTGAGCGATGAAGTGTTGACGAAATTCTTTTGAGGATTGGACTATGCCGGCAGGAGATACGATAATAACTATTTCGGATGTGCTTGAATACCTTTTCTGCCCGCGTTTTATTTATTTCATGCATTGTCTTGACATCCCGCAGAATGAGGGATCAAGGTTCAAGGTCATAAAAGGCAGAGAAGTGCATGATGAAAAACGAATTACAAACACCGAATACCTGAGAAAGAAGCTTGGCGTTGTCAAAAAAGAAATTAATGTTTTCATAGCCTCGAAAAACCACCATATCAAAGGGATCGTGGATGAGATCCTTTTCCTGGATGATGGAACTGCGGCACCTTTTGAATATAAGTATGCTGAATTCAAGGATACTATATTCCAGACTTATAAATTCCAGCTTGTGCTTCATGCAATGATGATCAAAGAGAACTATAATATCGATGTAAAAAAAGGTTTCATCTGTTTCACAAGAAGCAATAATCATATAGAAGAAATTGTTTTTACAGAAAAAGACTTCAAGAAAGGCATCGAGATCATTGATGAAATCCTTGAGATCATTGACAAAGGCTTTTATCCGGGAAAGTCCAAATATAAGAATAAGTGCATTGATTGCTGTTACAGCAACATCTGTGTCTGATTTTCTTGTCTTTAAATACTAATCTATAATTTTGCAGCAAGAAATCCAACCGCAAAAACTAAGCCCTATTAACACCTATTTTGCCTTAAACAGGTGAAAATCTGTGGTATTCGAGAGGCACATCCACTAAAACAAGGATTGAAACACCAATAATTCTTCGATATCATGTTATCATCCCCATATTCGAGAGGCACATCCACTAAAACAAGGATTGAAACCAGTTGAAGCAATAGTTGTATTTACAACGTTTGAAATTCGAGAGGCACATCCACTAAAACAAGGATTGAAACCAAAGTCGAGTCATTCACGCATAGCGTGGGCTTGATTCGAGAGGCACATCCACTAAAACAAGGATTGAAACTTTGTTTCTGGATCTCTTCTATAACTTGAGCTTCAATTCGAGAGGCACATCCACTAAAACAAGGATTGAAACATTATGTTCATGCTTTCATACCCCCCTTAAATCAACATTCGAGAGGCACATCCACTAAAACAAGGATTGAAACGTCATAAGTATTTCAAGATGCCTGATGGCTTTGAAGAATTCGAGAGGCACATCCACTAAAACAAGGATTGAAACCGAGCTAAGGAACCACGGCGACTCAGGAGGATACGATTCGAGAGGCACATCCACTAAAACAAGGATTGAAACCATACACCCCACACATTTGTGTTTCATGCCAGCATATTCGAGAGGCACATCCACTAAAACAAGGATTGAAACTCGATACCAACCAATGTCCGGAGTTTAAACCCCTTAATTCGAGAGGCACATCCACTAAAACAAGGATTGAAACTTTGTTTCTGGATCTCTTCTATAACTTGAGCTTCAATAATTCGAGAGGCACATCCACTAAAACAAGGATTGAAACCAACGACAGCCAGTGATGTTTTATTGGACTCCGCTATTCGAGAGGCACATCCACTAAAACAAGGATTGAAACCGAGCTAAGGAACCACGGCGACTCAGGAGGATACGCGAATTCGAGAGGCACATCCACTAAAACAAGGATTGAAACTCATTCATGCTTTCACCTCGATCTTAACCTGCTGACATTCGAGAGGCACATCCACTAAAACAAGGATTGAAACATCGGATTAATCCCTCTTTCATTGTTTGTACCTCCAATTCGAGAGGCACATCCACTAAAACAAGGATTGAAACATCGGGACGGCATGTTGACATGGGTTCGACTCCCAATTCGAGAGGCACATCCACTAAAACAAGGATTGAAACAGAGGTTTGTGGCTTGCGTGTGGCCTAAGTCATTCACAGATTCGAGAGGCACATCCACTAAAACAAGGATTGAAACTATCTTCAATGAAGCTAAGAAGCAACAAGGGGAAGAATTCGAGAGGCACATCCACTAAAACAAGGATTGAAACTAAATTAAATTTACATCGTCTGATAATGATATACATTCGAGAGGCACATCCACTAAAACAAGGATTGAAACATCTCAAAGAAAGGAAAAAGAAATCGTGAGATTATAATTCGAGAGGCACATCCACTAAAACAAGGATTGAAACCATGGATGCAGTCAGGCGATCAGAAGTTTTCATCATATTCGAGAGGCACATCCACTAAAACAAGGATTGAAACTCCCTATACGCCCCTTGTAGCGATGCTGACCGGGTATTCGAGAGGCACATCCACTAAAACAAGGATTGAAACCATTTGAGCCGTAAACGCTTATGTTTGAAGTTGCGTATTCGAGAGGCACATCCACTAAAACAAGGATTGAAACATATTTGGTGTTGAATTGACAAAAAGTAATGATGTATTCGAGAGGCACATCCACTAAAACAAGGATTGAAACATTAGTATCGAGGGCGGTGCAACTTTAGCTACAAAATTCGAGAGGCACATCCACTAAAACAAGGATTGAAACTTTAACCTCCTCATAATAAGAGTATTTTGCGTTTTAAATTCGAGAGGCACATCCACTAAAACAAGGATTGAAACTATGGGCGCGACCAGTTGCCAGTATAATCGAACAGAATTCGAGAGGCACATCCACTAAAACAAGGATTGAAACAGTAATTCCTCTGGGAACAGCGGAGTAAATCCCGATTATTCGAGAGGCACATCCACTAAAACAAGGATTGAAACAACGGATATTGCAGATACCGAGCGGGAGATCCGGGATTCGAGAGGCACATCCACTAAAACAAGGATTGAAACGAAAAGAACCACGATACACCACCTCCCAAGCCCTCTATTCGAGAGGCACATCCACTAAAACAAGGATTGAAACTCAGTATGCTCTTCATGTGGTATTAAGACTGATATATTCGAGAGGCACATCCACTAAAACAAGGATTGAAACCTGATGATGTTGGGGATATTAAAGACAAGCTGACAAGATTCGAGAGGCACATCCACTAAAACAAGGATTGAAACTTTATAGCAGTAGCGACTAATAATTCACAGTCACATTCGAGAGGCACATCCACTAAAACAAGGATTGAAACTGCCAGTCATGCGCTAACAATGAAGATGCAAGTATATTCGAGAGGCACATCCACTAAAACAAGGATTGAAACTTCTATTGATAGGGGGCATTCTTGGAACGCTATATATTCGAGAGGCACATCCACTAAAACAAGGATTGAAACCCTGTTGAGCGTTACCTTCGCTACTAATGCTGTATATTCGAGAGGCACATCCACTAAAACAAGGATTGAAACCTATAATATGATAACGAGGCTGCATCTACTTGTGTTGATTCGAGAGGCACATCCACTAAAACAAGGATTGAAACTCTGTATATACTAATGATGTGGCCGTAACTTCACTATTCGAGAGGCACATCCACTAAAACAAGGATTGAAACTTGATGAGAATTTCGAATTTGATATTGAGGTTGAAATTCGAGAGGCACATCCACTAAAACAAGGATTGAAACTTTGATCTTCTGGTTTCATATTTGCTCCAAAAATTTATTCGAGAGGCACATCCACTAAAACAAGGATTGAAACAGCATCGTTCGCTGAAGGTGCCTGATAAAATAGAATTCGAGAGGCACATCCACTAAAACAAGGATTGAAACACAGCGTATACTCGTATCAGGAGGAATAGAGAATGGTATTCGAGAGGCACATCCACTAAAACAAGGATTGAAACAATATATAATACTGATGGAACAAAATATGCTGCGCTTGAATTCGAGAGGCACATCCACTAAAACAAGGATTGAAACTCATGACGGCTCAAATGAAAGATGATTATATTGTATTCGAGAGGCACATCCACTAAAACAAGGATTGAAACTTGACGGCTAAAATCAAGCTGTCAGTAATCTCTTTTATTCGAGAGGCACATCCACTAAAACAAGGATTGAAACATTCACTGCGTCAACAGCTTCAACGTGGGTGAGCTGATTCGAGAGGCACATCCACTAAAACAAGGATTGAAACTAAGTAGAGAGGTAAATACTCTATGGTAAAATCAATATTCGAGAGGCACATCCACTAAAACAAGGATTGAAACTTCCAAATTCATTATTTCCATCTATATACTCGTCTAATTCGAGAGGCACATCCACTAAAACAAGGATTGAAACATTATATCTTTGTCTGTATTATATTGTTCTAAACATATTCGAGAGGCACATCCACTAAAACAAGGATTGAAACAAAAGAAGTTACTTACCTTAGGTGATATTTCTGTTGAATTCGAGAGGCACATCCACTAAAACAAGGATTGAAACCATGGATTATAATGGGACAGCTTTCCATTTAGTGAAATTCGAGAGGCACATCCACTAAAACAAGGATTGAAACTATCCGATAGCGAAAATAAGACCTAACCCCTCCATGAATTCGAGAGGCACATCCACTAAAACAAGGATTGAAACTAAAAGCGTTTATTCGAGTACTAAAACCACAATGGAATTCGAGAGGCACATCCACTAAAACAAGGATTGAAACTCTCATCTTGAAAACTATAAATTAAGAAGATTGTAATTCGAGAGGCACATCCACTAAAACAAGGATTGAAACTCGCTATGGAAAATTGGCTTATTAGAGTAAGGTCATTCGAGAGGCACATCCACTAAAACAAGGATTGAAACATACTTTGTTGTTATCGTTTCCAACTCCTTCCCAGATTCGAGAGGCACATCCACTAAAACAAGGATTGAAACTTTAAAATGTAGATTATCGCAAAGGGTAAACATTATTCGAGAGGCACATCCACTAAAACAAGGATTGAAACCCATTTTATTCCTCCTAATTTTACCTTGTTTCAGGATTCGAGAGGCACATCCACTAAAACAAGGATTGAAACAATTAAGCATTGTGAACCTGATAATTCAATAATAGGATTCGAGAGGCACATCCACTAAAACAAGGATTGAAACGTCATATCTTTCGTTTCTTCGGTGTTTTCTTGCCATATTCGAGAGGCACATCCACTAAAACAAGGATTGAAACTTAATAGAACGTGATGAGAATGAAAATAGACAGAAATTCGAGAGGCACATCCACTAAAACAAGGATTGAAACCTTCAAGGCTGATATCGTCGGTTGTCGCTGCTGGTATTCGAGAGGCACATCCACTAAAACAAGGATTGAAACAAAATAGTATATTGCCATCCGTTGCGGTTGGCGTATTCGAGAGGCACATCCACTAAAACAAGGATTGAAATAATATTAAATGGAAAATTTTAAATATGATGATATGACAATAGTAAAATCTGAAGGTAATTAACCTTTATATTCTTTAATGGGATGGATTGATGGTCGAAGATGAATTAATTCCGGAACTTCATGATATTGGAAAGTTGATTGATTGGGAAACAATTAATCCTGATATCAAAGGACATAATTTCGAAAACGTGAATATGAATAATATTATTCATATTCAAGAACCATCAAACAAAACTTGGAAAGGTATAAAACTACACCACAAGAAAAGTGGAGATATTGATATTTTTATATTAAAGCTTGCAGACCATATAGCATCTGGAATTTCAAGAGCACTTCCCGAAGATGTCAAAGATAGAATTAATCGTATATTTAAATGGGATAAAATCCCTGGAACAGATGATGATAAACTTCGGCGTTTCCTTATTGATGAATTGAATATCTCTTGGGCAGATGAATCATCATTTATTAAGAGTTCTGAAAATAAAATTATACTGTCCTCTAAAGGGAAATTTGTCGATATTACAAGAGACGATATTACAAAAAAAGCCATTTTACGAATTCATGATGGTAGAACCTATGAGTTAAGTATCCTCAAGAATAAAGAAGACGAGATAGAGATTCATAGACAAAAAATCGATAAGTCTTTTCAAAAGCTATGGAATGAACGACCAAAAAATTCTGAATTATTCTCAACAAAAGACCAGTTAAAGGAAATAATCGAGTATATTAAAAAAGACAATTCTGGAGAATTATTCCTTGCAAATGATTTGTTCCATAAAAAATTATTATCAACACCTGAAGACCAGATGCCTCCCATGAATATTACCAGTTTATATACTCATTCAAAACTTGTGGGAAAACTTTATTATTTCTTCAAACCATTGGTTACTGACATTAATTGCGAAAATAATTTATTGCAGTTTAGGTCTTCCGATGAATCAATAAATGTCCAAAATGCTGAAAGAAAATGGGATTTGGGTAGGAATATAAAAAATGCGGAAACAAATTGGGATATTAAATTATTATATTGTAAGATTAACTTTCCTGATTATCAAGCACGAGTTCGAGATTTAAATATTTTTGAACTACTAAAAAAGGAATTAGAAAAGTTATCTAAAGCTAAAAATGTAATATTGCAAACATCCGACCAATTCTTAGCATTCCTACCTGTGGATAAAAAAATTGATGATTTGGTAAAACCATTTATAGAAAAAGGATTCAATATATATGTGGAAGAAGCCATAACCAAATTACAGGAAGCCACTCCCACCCCAAGAGCTATCAAACAAAGAAAAATGAACACTGGTCTCTCAATAGATGGAAATAGTAATTTTGATGTCCAATTCTCATGCTATACTAAATACAAATATATGGAGCCATTAATAGACCCACATATTTGTGAAATATGCCAGTTAGCTCCTGCATCTGAACCACCATGGATTGATGAAGGACTGGTCGAAAATATTTGTGTATCTTGTCGAAAAATTAGAGAATATGATGAATCCGTAGCCCCACAATTAAAAGATTGGTATCAAAGCGAACAGCTCTCAAAGGTCGCTTGGATTAAAATTTACTTGGATATTAATTTATTAAGTGATATTCTTAAAAAACTATACAAATCATATAGTGATAAATACATAAAAGATATAGATTTGAAAGCTGAAATTGAACAGAAAGATTTATACGAATTACATTTCTCTGTCCTTACAGAATTTCAGCAAGATTATGATGATTTCCTAATAGATTTCAATAAAAAAATCGAATACAAATTTAAACTTGAAAATATTCAGCCGATTCTTAACGATTTTATTTGCGTAAAAATTGAAAGAACAAGCCAAATAAAAGATATACTTGAAATATACAACCAGCTTTTCACAAATTATTTTCCACAATTGAAAGACCAAAAATCTCCAGTTACTCTTTCGATTTCAGTGTCCAATGTAAAATTTGCCTTTTTCAGGCATTGGAAAAACTTTGAAAACCCAAAAAATGATGTGAATGTAAATCTCATTGGAAGGGGCGAAATGCACCTTTCTTTAAACCTGCTCGAAAAACTAATACACGAGTTCAAAATACCTGCATCCAAGCAACTGCACAAGCTTGCAAAGATTTCTGAAGCCTCAGAAAAACTGGCAAAAGTTCTTGTTTATGACAGAGGAGATTATAGAGTTTATGAATCGGTCAGAGTTCTGAGCAATAAGATTGATTTTAAAACAATTCTGACATATGCAAAAATCATGGGGGATGAAGAATGAATTTCTTTAAGTTTGATTTTAGTTCTGAATTGCTCATTCTTGGAGAAAGATTTAAAAAAGGACAGTATCGCCCTGTTATCACAACAATTCCTTATAGCCAGATTACAGGCGCGCTTCAGGCGAAATTTGGAAACAGCAAAAATGCCGATAAGTCAAAGCAAATCCATGCATGTGGACATTTTTTATATAAAGATGAGGATGAATTCAAGGAGAATCACATTAAGACGCTCACCTATTCCCCTCGAAACAGGTCAACTGATACCAGTATAATTCCTATTTATACCGAATATCTTCATCGTGTAAAAGGCGAGGTATATCTGAAAGAAAATGAAGATGTAAAAGAGATATTATCTCAGAAAGGAGAGATAAGTTTCTGGATGGGCGGATTGAAATCCAAAGGTTTTGGGGAGTGTAAACTAATTAATAAAGAAATTGTTCCCCGTGCTGATTCCAGAGAAGGTGAATTAAATACCAGATTGCCACTTTTTAAGCTTAATGATGCGAATTTTGAAGCTGGAAAAGAGGAAATTGAAAAACTTGTTGAAGAAGGCAAGCCAACCAGATTCTTACATGATGTTTTTGGAATTGAACGGGTGAAAACAGCAAATTTCGGATATCTTTTTGAACCTACATCAGAAACAGATGGTAAGTATGTGCTTTCATTATTTGAAGGCAGCATAGTTGAAGCGCCAGGATTTTTATTGAAAATAAAGGGTGAAAAAAAGATGGAAGATCAAACAGAGGATGTTGCCGCAAAGGTTATTGAAGAAATTAAGAAAAATGTAAATATTGAATCTATTAAACAGAGATCAAATAAGTTCCTGAATACTGTTGGGGATATTTTCGAAAAGGAAGGTCCAACCATGACCAGGGCATTTTTGAAGGAGAAAAAGAGCAGAAGAGGTATGGAGCAACAGGCAGAAACGCTTCTTCATGTACTTGGAATCATTGAAAAATATCCATCTATAGACAGAAAAACTGCACGGTTTATAATAAAAAGTTTGATAAGTATAAAGGAGGTTTGAGAAAATGATTGAACAAAAAGAATATGAAATTGAATTGACAACTTTAGAACCTATTCGAATCGGGGGAATAGCAAATCCCTTATCGGGAATAGATAACCCGATAGCTCTTGTGGGCAATGAGGTGGTTGTTCCGGGTTCTACCCTCAAAGGTGCTTACCGCTGCGAAATTGAGAGATACCTGATTGATACCTATTTAGATCGTGTTGCAAAAAAATGGTCGGATAAAAATCTTCAACCTTGCATACCTTCAACAAAGCTTTCTCCTGATGAAAATCAGCTTGTGGTGAATGGGTTATATAGATTCTATAACTTAATCCCTCCGAAAGGAGGAGATATAGGAGATATCAAAGGAGAAGGCTGTCACTATCCATGCCATGGAAAATGCAACGAACTGCATGAGATTTGTCCGGTTTGTTATTTCCTCGGGGCAAATGGACTTGAAGGATTCGTAAAGGTGCCTTTTTTGTATGCAAAAACAGCAGTTAATGAACTATATTCGGCAAATATTGATCGGGCAATCCAGACTGTAAAACAGGGGACAAACAGACCATACCAATTGGTGCCTGACGGTATTAAATTCACAGGTACCTTGACAGTTATTCTTAAAGACACTATTAGAGATAGGGAACTTGGAAAAGCGAGAAATCTTAAAGAGTATACTGGAGGAGATGCATGGCTTGCAAAGCCACGGTCAAGAGATGATCTCATCAAGGAGTTTATTATTGACCGCTTTGTGAATATAAAAACCATTGGTGGTTACAAGTCAAAGGGATTTGGAAAGGTGGATATAAAAATAAAACAAAAATGAAATATAATAATTTATAACTATATATGACTTAGGCGCCATATAGGATCAGTGTAGAACACAAAAAAAATGGACATCCAGACTCTAACTCTAATCCTGAAAACAAAATACCCGGTAACGGAAAGCCCTGAAAAATTGCGGGGCTTCATCGGGAACAGATTCAAAAACCATCCTATTCTGCATCAGCATGCCGAAAATGGTAAGAACTATTATCAATATCCAAAAGTTCAATACAAAATAATCGGAGGTACTCCTGTAATATTTGGAATCGAAGAAGGGGTAGAAATTTTGGAAAATATATCGAAAGATATTGAAGTTCTCACTATTGGAAGTAAGAATTACATGATTGAAGAAAAACAGGTCATAACGAAAAAACAGGAATTTGGATGTTCTGATACATTTTTCCAGTACAGGTTTATAGTCCCCTGGTTAGCCTTGAATGAGACAAATTATGAGTCATATTTGAAGTCAGACCAAAAAAATAAAGTTGAACTCTTACATAAAGTCTTAGCTGGCAATCTTCTCTCAATTTCTAAATCTCTTGGATATGTAGTGCTTGACCAGATCAAAGTTAAAACAAAATTATCTCCCATAAAAGTTTATTCAAAAGGTATTCCACTAATTGGTTTTGAGGGAGAATTCCAAACAAATTTCAAGATTCCTGATTATCTTGGTATTGGCAGATCAGTTTCACGGGGCTTTGGAGTTGCTCGTAGATGCAGCCTTTAATAAGTTCTTTTTCCAAATTCTTAAATATCAATAACAGATAAAAAGGCACTCCAATGGATCTCAACAATTTCATAATCCTCTTCATCTTCAGCATAACCATCCCAATACTTTACATAAAACTTGTTTCAGGCTTTGTGGTTTCAATCATAGACCGACTCATAAATGCCAATTTTGAGCTAAATCCAAATAAGTTCATTAATCTTGTAATAGGATACGGTATCGGGGCTCTCCTATTTTCATATATTTTTCATCAGTTCTTCAAGTATGGCGTAATATCCCTTACAGAAATCTCAAATGCCAGTCTCACAATGCCTTTCCTGGCTCTCACCTTCTGCTATTTCGCTCGAGTCATAACCAGGAGGAATGGGCGTTTTTCCGGGCGCATTTATGTCAGCGGGGTAACAGCCATTGCATCCCTGATATTCCTGGTCAATACCGCTATCGGATTAAAATCTCTTGGCGAGACACCTTCCGGTCTTTTCACTCAAATTTTTGCAATTGGTAGTGGACTTGAAAGCAGCCTGATCACAAGGATCGAACTTTCTCTGGAGTTCTTGAAAAGCTGGATACCCACCATTACTCTGGGCAGTGTGTTAATGGCAACCTTCGGGGAACTGGCTGTCGTTCATTTCATGAAACCCAATATAAGATCACTCACTGCAGTGCTTGAGAAATTTCCATCTGACTTTTCGGTGATAACAGGAAATAACCAGATCGAGAATAAAATGAAGGAAATGACATCCCAGGGTGATGTTCTTTCCATCAAATGCATAACGAATACTTATAAAGCATTTGACACGATCCATTCAAACCTGGAGACACAGTGGAGGATATTATCCGGAAAAAATATCGTACCTGATTACAGGATTATCGGGTCATCCCGGCAGGAGATCAAGGAATATTTCAATAAAAAGAAAATCACAAATTTCGGAACGATCCTCGGAAAGATATATCAAAAATTGATGCCTGGATACTATGCTGGTTATTTGACCCGCGAAGAAAAGGATGTTGAGAAACGAATTTCAAAACTAAGGGAAATGCGTAATGAAGGTCGAATTAAACATCTTGATACAAGTTTTGGCAGATTCAAGATGCTTCTTGTTAATGATAATGAAGTAATTTTCACGGTATTGAGTGGAAAAAATGAGACGATAGGACTGTACACAAAAGAAAAATATATTCTATTTCTTTGTTTAAAATTATTCGATGATACGTGGGAACGTAATCAAACTGCAGATGTGCTTAATAAAAAGACTAATTAATACTATCTTCGATCCTGCCAAAAAGTGGTTTCAACAATAGCTGATCTGAAACGAAAATTATCAACATCAGCAGTACAATATATGCTTCCTTGGCAAGGCTGATAATATCTATGGAATACAATATTAATGATACAAATATCAACCCAAAAGCAATGGTTGATAAGCACATATTGCTTAATCCGAATATTTTTTCCATAACTTTATGCATATAGAACCTTCTAGCCATGAATATGACCTTTTAAGGATTATTTTCTGTTGATTGTTTATTGATGGTACTAACCCTTAAAGTTTATGGTCATTTCATTTTGTGGAAAAGTGTCCATAGTGTCAATAAACCGTTAGAGTTACCCTCCAAGCTCTCCACTCCCGTTTCCAATCGAAAGAGATTCGAGAGGCACATCCACTAAAACAAGGATTGAAACTTTATATGCCTAACGTTAATGTCCAGGCGCTACTTGGAGTTAGAGAATTTTTTGAGGACAGCCAAAAGCCCTTCGTCCTTTGCCTTTTCGGTTAAATATTCAAAATCGACCCTGCTCTGGTAATATCGAAGCAGGTAATGAGCTTGTTTGCAGTCCGTTTCTGATTTCCATTCATGGCAGGCTGCCAGCCTATCTATGATCAAGTCCTCGATCCCAATTATATAGAGTTTTAAACCCTCAACAGTCATCGTTGTTATTTTGTCTTTGCTTCCAGCTAAGTAATCCCCCGGCACTTCTATGAAAATACCTATTGTTTCATCGATCCAATGCCTTCCGCTGCGTTTAAATCCAAACGTATTCTCAAGGATATCACCGATTATTTTCCGGCTTCCTACAAGGTCTATATCATAACTCTGGAAAACACCGTTCGTATAGAAATCAACTGCTGACCCGCCCACAACGATAGGTTTTATGTTTTTTTTCTCAGTTTCACGGGTAAGGAGTGACATGAAATACGCTTTTTTATCTACCAGATTTTTGATGGATAATATTTTTTGTAATTCGGGGATCACGATAATCGCCGTTCCATTTCTCTTTTGCCTGTCCAGATCACGTTTTTATCTGCACTTGCTTTCATGATATTGTATAGTCCCTCTATCTCGTCTTTATCCCTTGGCTTGCGCCTGATCGCCTTGCTGGATGGACGGATTGATAGACAGCCATCGATTATAATCATATCCACTATTTCAGGCAGACCTAATTCTTTTAAAAGGGATTGAGGGATTATTACCCCGCTACTATTGCCAATTTTGCGTATTCTTTGTTTCATATATGTTATAACATAGTCATAACATATATAAATATATTTGGGGAACTATAGAACTCGCACCTCAGAGTCGGCTATGAACTGTGGTTAATAAATGAACATGAAAAAAGCAGCGAACTGGTACGAACTAAAACGAACTCCAGTGGCGTGAGTTCGTATCGAGTTCGTTGCTATTTTTTTCATACCAGAACACAAAGATTTTGTTGCTATGCTTTACATTCTTTGCGAATATAAAGTCTTAAATCTTCTTCACCAGGTCAAACAGCGCAGCTTTCGGGTCTTTCGCCTTTATAACACCTGACGCAAGAAGCACTCCTTCTGTCCCAAGCTCAAGAGCCGCTGCCACATCATCTCCGGTAGAAATACCAGCGCCGCACAGGACTCTCACTTTCGGGTTTATCCTTTTGACCGCATTCACAGAGCCGATCACGATATCGGGATTGGCTTTTGAAACCGGAATTCCCGAACCTATCAGTTCAGGCGGTTCAATAGCCACAAAATCAGGTTCTAGCGCCGCTGCTGCTGAGGTTACCGCGATGTTATTCGTGCAAACGATCGTTCGCAAACCGGCTTTTTTCGCAGACTGGATCGCGAAATCGAGCTCAGATAACAGGATGCGTCGCTCCGAATGATTGATAAGCGTTCCAACTGCGCCGGCAAAATGTACACAATCAGCATTTATATGACCTGTAAAACCACCAGCTCCAGCACTGTCTATATGCTGGGCGAACACTGGTATTTTGACCACTCCGGAGACCCTGAATATATCCGGTGTCTGCGGACAGGCGATAATCTCAATTCCGGATTCCAGACTCACTTTCTCACAGTATTTAGCCATAATGACTGCTTTCTCGCCCATGCTTTCTGCATAGGTTTTGAAATTCAATACTATTAATGGTTTTTTAACCATATTGAAAAAAAAATTAACCGGTATAGATTTCTTCTTTAGGATGCACCAATATTCCGGTCGGAGTGATCTCATAGGGGTGGATGTTATGGCTGTGTTCTGAACCCCTCATCTTTAGAATTTCGATACTTCGCACTCTGACGCTGTCTAAACGTTTGTTATACATTGTAATAGTACCTTCTGTGACGAACGTTTCGACCCCAAACCTGCTTGAACCATCTGATTTACCATCATCAAGTACCTCGCAGGTCATCAGCGAAGTCAATCCCAGTACTTCAAGTGTCGTGCTTAATTTCAAGAGTTCTACCCGTATCTTGGAAGGATCCTGCAGATAGAAACCGATAGACGTTGTCCCATCGACCAGTGCTCTTTTAGCATCGATGGTATCCTGGATAGCAATTATCTGGTCCATCATGGATCGAAGGTCAAAAGGTCTTACGTCAACATATTTTTCATGGGATGGTATACCTATTTTTGTTGAACATGCATCAATTATCGCAAGTTTTCCCTGATCTTCAAGCGCTTCGAAATCCCATCCAAACTTTCCAACATTTTCCCTGACCTGGTCAGGCCTCTCTTCTGTCGCTATATAAATACCGTTTTCCCCATATTTTGTGATACCATTATAAAGATACTGGAGCCCAAATATTGTTTTACCGCAACCTGCAGCTCCTGATAATAGATATGTCCTGTTCCTGAGCAGTCCCCCGCCACACAACTCATCAAAACCTTCTATCCCCGTGGGAACTCGCTTTGAGTCGCCCTTTTCTGTCTTTGTTTTCTTTTTATCAGCCATGAAAATCAATCCAGTTTCAATATGGTTTTATTATATAAATACTTATTCATCATCTACTGATAATTATGAGGCTTTTGAACCTTAATAAGATCAAGAAATTACACAAAATATATTGCCATGTAATAACCTTTTTATTTCAGGTGGTTACTAAATGGTACTTCCGGATAAATTTAAATGTGTAATAACTAATTGGGATTATATTTACGACCTTTGCAGGCATGTATCGAATGATGTGAAAAAATCAGGGTATAAACCCGATACAATAATCGCCCTGGCGCGTGGCGGATGGTTTGCGGGCAGGGTGCTTTGCGATTTCCTGGGGCTCAATGATCTTACAAGCCTCAAAATAGAACATTATGTGGGTACAGCCAACGCAGGCAGCGGACCAAATATCAGGTACCCTCTTGCGGATAATGCCGTAGCCGGAAAAAAAGTGCTCATAGTAGATGACATTACAGACACCGGGAAAAGCATAGCCCATGCAAAAGAATATATAAGCAAACATGGTCCAAAAGAAGTGCGTACAGCAGTGCTCCAGTATTTATATACATCGGAGATAAAACCCGATTATTGCGGCGAGGTCGTGCAGGAATGGGGCTGGATAGTATATCCATGGAATTTCATAGAGGATATGATCGATATCATCTCACGCTTAATGGCAAAGGAGAAGCTGGATGAATGGAATGTCGAAAAAATAAGAACTGGACTGTTAAAATATCATAATATTGATCCAATAAGCTTTGAGATAGCCCAGCCTGACCGTATGGACGAAATACTCGCTGAGATGGTAAGAAGAGGAGTTATCAGGACGAAAAACATTTCAGGGAAAAAAGTATGGACATATGAAGGAGCTTGAATTATGAAGGCGGATATTGCGATCATAGGAGGAACCGGTGTTTACGATACGGCGATGCTGGATAATATACAGGAAGTTGAAATAGATACACCATTCGGAAAACCCTCTGATGCCATTACGATAGGGTCTTTTGGCGATATTAATGTGGCATTTCTCCCGCGGCATGGGAAAGGGCACAGGATCTCACCAAGCAAATTAAATTCACGAGCAAATATCATGGCTCTGAAGAAACTTGGCGTGAAAAGGATTATCTCAGCGTCAGCTGTGGGCAGCCTTAAGCTTGAACACGCACCGCTTGATATCGTGATACCTGACCAGATATTTGACCGGACGCGTATGAGAGACAGTACGTTCTTTGAAGATGGGATAGTTGCACATATCGGTTTTGCCGATCCTTTCTGTCCAGAGATGTCATCGCTACTTTACGATATTACTTCAGACCTTGGATATTCGGTCCATAATAAGGGAACTTATGTATGCATGGAAGGACCGCAATTTTCAACACGCGCTGAATCAAAAGTTTACCAGGGGCTGGGGTTTGATATTATCGGGATGACCGCGCTTCCAGAAGCAAAACTTGCGCGTGAGGCCGAGATATGTTACAGCATGATAGCCACTGTTACTGATTATGATGTTTGGAATGAAAACGATGTGAATATCGAAACGGTCATTTCAAATGCAATGAAAAATGAGGAGGCAGTGCGCAAGATCATAAAAGAGGTTATCCCAAGGATATCACTTGACAGGAATTGCGTATGCTCAAATGCGCTTGCGGGATCAATTGTCACCGCCCCCGATAAGATCCCGGTTGAGACCAAGAGGAAATTAAAAGACCTGATCGGGAAATATCTATAATTAATATCAAGCACATATATCAAACAATGGCAGATGAATAACAGTGAAAAAGGAGGCTTCGGAAAAATCCGATCTTATTCGCGATGGAAAAGAAGTAATTGCTGTTGACCTGGGGCGCGACGATATGATGGTATCCCTGACTTCCCATAAAATCATATTATGGTTTGGCAGGCAGGCGGGTGAATCATCAATACGTGAAGTTATTTTTGGAATATCAAGTATTGACCCTTCCGTAAATCTTGAACAGGAAATAATATGTGATTTCAAGAACATAGCAGAATATGAGAATATGGGATATGTATTGACATCATACGCAAAAACAAAATCAGGTTACAGGGCTTTTTTCAATCTCCCTTTTTCCAGGAAAGCCGCTCTTGCCCATTTCGTTCGTTCGATCTTTCTTAATCTTCACGAAAATAATGTGAAGATAAACCTTAATTGGGATGGAAGCCCTGCCATCATAAATCTGATCTACAATAAATTGAAGAACTGTGATGGGTGGGAAATCAAAAGGATCGAATATAAGAATAAAGATGAACCGGTGTCAAAATGAAATCTGAAAAGAAAGAATGTGAAGCAACTATTGAATCGATGAACCTTATCGCAGAGCACATAAAAAAAGTAGCTTCAAAACTTGACACTGGTTCTGTAACATTTCTTGTTAAAGGCATAATGGGTTCACAGAAAATATTCCTTATGGGAGCCGGACGGTCAGGACTGGTTGCAAAAGCTTTTGCAATGAGGCTTATGCATCTTGGTTTTAACGTTTTTGTAGTTGGTGAGACAACAACTCCGGCAGTTGGCCATGAAGACCTTGTTATTGGGGTTTCAGGCTCAGGTGAGACACCTTCTATTGCAAATCTGGGCGGGATCGCAAAAAAGATCGGCTCAAAACTTGCAGTCATAACATCCAATAAAGATTCTACACTAGGGACTATTTCAGATATAGTCGTCATTATTCCGGGAAGACCAAAGGAAGATGTTATCTATGAAGATTATCACGAACGCATTATGATGGGTTTTCCCCAGTTAGCACCTCTTGGAACGATCTTTGAGATATCAGCGCTTGTTTTTCTTGATGCCGTGATCTCGGAATTGATGGTCAGGACAGGAACAAGCGAAGCAGAATTGAAGAAAAGACATATGGTATTTGAGTGATTAAAATGTTTTCAGAACGCGTAAAAAATATTGATATTTCGGGCATCCGCAAGATGTTCGAAGGCGCCGGGCCAAATTCAATAAATCTTGGACTCGGACAGCCGGATTTTGATACGCCGCAGCATATTAAGACTGCAGCGATAAAGGCTATCAACGATGGGTTGACCGGATATACCATGAACCTTGGTTTTCCTGAGTTGCGTCTTGCGCTTTGCAGGAAGTTTGAACAGGAAAATCATTTCAAAGTATCACCCGAAGAGGTCATTGTCACATCGGGCGCTTCCGAGGCGCTTCATCTCGCACTTTCGGCGCTGGTCGATAAAGGAGATGAGGTCTTAATTCCGGATCCCGGGTTTGTTTCATATATCGCCCTCACAAAAATGGCTGGCGCAAAACCAGTGAGCGTTCCTCTGGGTGAAAAATTAACCCTCACGCCTGAAGCCGTAAACGAAGCCATTACTCCACGAACTCGTGCGATTATCGTTAATTCACCGTCAAATCCCACAGGCACAGTGCAAACGAGGCAGGAAATTAAAGCGTTAGCCCGGATCGCACAGGATAATAATATTACGATAATCTCGGATGAAGTGTATGAGCATTTCATTTATGAAGGCGAGCATGTCAGCCCTGCGCAATTCACTGACAATGTGATAACGATAAACGCTGTTTCAAAGACATACGCCATGACCGGCTGGCGCATTGGCTATGCTGCAGCCCGTAAGGATTATGTGGAACAGATGCTAAAGGTGCACCAGTATATCCAGGCATGCGCAAATTCAATAGCCCAGAAGGCGGCGCAGGCAGCGCTTGAGGGGCCGCAGGACTGCGTGGGACAGATGCGCGAGAGTTTCAGGAAGAGGAGAGATATACTGATGGAGGGCTTTAGCGATATGGGTATAAAATGCGTAAAGCCGCAAGGAGCATTCTATGCTTTCCCGGAAGTTGAAGATGAGAAAGCGCCGCAGAAATTGCTGAAAAATGGAGTTATTGTTGTTCCAGGAACGGCTTTTGGGGAGAACGGGAAGGGGCATATCAGGATATCTTATGCGGTCTCTGAGGAAAAATTGAAGAGGGCGATTGCGGTGATGGGGAAGGTGCTGTAGAATTGTATTATCAGGCAAGCTGATCTGAAAAAGGATGTGTTTATGAAACTCCAGAAATTGACCGATTTTCGACACCCTGCAAAATTATAAGTATAATCAAACCTTATATTTCACAAATATGTCTCTGAAATTAAAAAAGCCTCTGAAATCTATGTTATCAGGGCGCAATAACAGAAATCGATGTTCTCACATTGATTCACTCAACAAAAATGTTGGATTACCTGTTGGTATATCGGATAAATCTATACGCCATGTGGGTATCAATGGTAACGAAAACGGTATTTATACAATGACCAGAGAAGATGTGGAAAGAGAAATAGCCAATGGTGAAAAAGAGTTCGGTATGCCTATTACAGAGTTCTATAAATCATGGCAAGATAATAAACTTCATGGTTTTCATGCAATGAAATTGGTATGTTTATATGATTTTTATAGGAAAGAATACGAGTGAATATAAGAGAACGGGCAAGTGAAATAAAAGGCATTTTTTATACTAACTGCAAGGATATTATTTTTGAACCACCACGTCTCACCAAAACAGAAAGTCAAAAATGTTTGGGTGATGGAACTCTTTTTTCAGAAATCAAATTTATTGGAGATTATTTATTAAATTTTAATGAAGAAATAATTAATGGATACCTTACAAGATATTCTTATGAATATATATGTCTTGGAACTGGGTTTTTCTTTGTCTATGAAAATGAAGGAAGAGCAAACGGAATTACGAAGCCTCTTCATCATTTGCATGTTGGAATTAAAAAAGATTTATTTGATGCAGATTTATTAAATTTTCTACCTGAAATGCTAATAGAACATGATGGGCCGCATTACAAAGCCCCAGAGATAAAATTTAATGAATTTATGGGCATGATAATCGTGAACTTTTTTAAAGATCATAGAAATTCACGGAAGCTGCTGAAAAGTTTGGGATTACGTTGAATCTATGGGTGGAGTGCGTTTAATAGATAGGCCATTACTCTTCAAAATGCTCAAAAAAAGAAAAAAAATCAGGAACTTTGTATCTCCCTGACCCCGATTTTCACTGGTATATGAAATTCTCTGATATCTTCTTAAATTTTTCCAGTTCCTTTTTGGAATATGGTTTCACACGGGTCATTGCATCCCTGAAATTATGATAGCCAACTTTCAATTGCTTTATTGACTTATCATCTGTGGGTTTGCCTGATGTAACATATTCCCTTATCGAAAGTATCGTGGCTTCATTACAAACAGAAGCAATATCTGCACCAGTGAAATCGCTGGTATCATCGGCTAACGTTTCAAGATCAACATCGACATCAAGCGGTGTCTTTGCCGTATGGACTTTAAATATCTCAAGCCTTGAATCCCTATCAGGGGGCATCACATAGATCAACCGGTCAATCCTTCCTGGCCGAAGAAGCGCCGGGTCGATTATATCCGGCCTGTTGGTCGCAGCTATCACTGTAATATTATGAAGTTCCTCAAGCCCATCGACCTCGGAAAGCATCTGGCTGATAACCCTCTCGGTCACATGGGAATCCGAACCAGCGCCGCGAGTCGGTGCTATCGAATCGATCTCATCAAAGAAGATAATGCAGGGAGCTGCCTGTTTTGCCTTCCTGAAGGTCTCACGGACGGCTTTTTCGCTTTCGCCAACCCACTTGCTCATGAATTCAGGGCCTTTCACGCTTATGAAATTAGCCTCGCTTTCAGTAGCCACTGCTTTTGCAAGCATGGTTTTTCCTGTTCCAGGAGGACCGTACAGCAGAATTCCTTTTGGCGGCCTGGCGCCTCCCTGTTTGAAGAGCATTGGGTATTTCATAGGCCATTCAACTGCTTCTTTCAATTCTTGTTTCGCTTCAAGAAGCCCGCCGATATCGCTCCAGTGGATGTCGGGACATTCAATAAATACTTCACGAAGCGCAGACGGCGTCATTTCACGCATTGCTTTCTTAAAGTCATCACTTGTAACAGTCAACTTGTTCAGTGTTTCTGCGGGGATTATCTGTACTTCAAGATCAAGCTCAGGCCGCAAGCGCCTGATAGCGTTCATGGCAGCCTCTCGTGTAAGTGCTGCTAGGTCAGCGCCTACAAAACCATGCGTCAGGTCTGCGATCCTGTCAAGCTTCACATCATCTGCCACCGGCATTCCCCGCGTATGTATCTGCATTATCTCAAACCGCGCTTTTCTGTCAGGTACTCCGATCTCGATCTCCCGGTCAAACCTGCCAGGGCGACGTAGAGCAGGGTCAATAGCATTAGGTCGGTTCGTGGCTCCGATCACCACGACCTTGCCGCGGGCTTTAAGTCCATCCATTACAGCAAGCAGCTGCGCCACAATGCGCCGCTCTACTTCTCCCGTGACTTCCTCTCTTTTCGGAGCGATGCTGTCTATTTCATCAATCAAAATGATACTTGGCGCGTTTTCCTCAGCCTGCTGGAAAATATCCCTGAGCTTCTCTTCGGATTCACCATAGAATTTACTCATTATTTCAGGACCACTGAGAGTTATGAAATTTGCATTTGTTTCCGAGGCAAGCGCTTTTGCAAGAAGTGTCTTTCCCGTGCCCGGAGGACCATGCAGAAGAACCCCTTTTGGCGCCTCAACGCCAAGACGTTCAAAAATCTCAGGATGGCGCAAAGGAAGCTCTATCATTTCACGTACTTTCTTAACTTCGTCTCTGAGCCCCCCAATATCTTCATAGGAAACCCTGGGGATATAAGGCATCTCTTTTGCAGGCTTATCGCTTATCTCAATGACCGTGTTGGCTCCGATAATAACGGAATCAGTAACAGGTTTTATCGAAACGATAACGAGGTCAACGCGGCGACCCATAATGTTTAATTCCACAATATCCCCGCGGGTAATAACACGTCCTTCCAGGTTATGTGCTAGATACGCTTCTCCACCCTGTATCTTTAATGACTGTGTAGGTGAAAAAAGGATCTTTTCAGCCCCAGCGGTATGGATTTTTCGGATCTGCACCTTATCATCGATACTCACTCCGGCATTTCGCCTTACTGTCCCGTCGATGCGTATCAATCCTGTATTGCTGTCCTCAGGATAACCAGGCCAAACAAGAGCAGCCGTTCTTTTTGCGCCTTCGATACCTATGACATCGCCTGTCTGTAATCCGAGTTCATAAGCGATCTCAGGATCTATCCTGGCAATACCGCGTCCTGCATCGTATGATTTTGCCTCAATGACCTTGAGAGTTATGGTCTTATCTTTTTTATCCATAATTCCTTTCTTTTTTATTTACCGAAAACTTTGTGCTCTATATTTACTCGATTTTTATGTTCTTCCCCTGCGGTTTATTTGATTCTTTCAATTTCAGGGTCACTTCAAGCACTCCGTTATTGTATTTAGCACTCGCGCTATCCGGGTCGATAGGGCTTGTGGCTGGTATGAATTTGTAATATTTCCTGGAAGCGCTGTTCGCCTTTATGACGACTTCATTCTCAGTGGCATTAAGTTCGATGTCTTCTTTGTTTATTCCGGGCATTTCAGCCGTAATATTGAATGCATTATTCTTTTCATCGATCATTGAACTTGTGAAAGGTTCCCTGACATCGCTGTCCTTGCCTACTGGCGCGACATTCCCGAATCGCTCAATGTGCGGTATGCCGTCTGGCCCTACCTGCATGCTAAAACCATATACTTGCGGCTCTTTTCCGATGGATTGCATCATGTGGTTCATAAGGTCATTTACCTGTTCCATCTCTTTTTCAAATTCATTGAAAAATCCCTTATCTGTCCGTCTCCAATCTTTGAACATATTTTTACCTCTTCTCACTTCTTTTTATTTTTTAGCTTATGTTTATAGTCTTTAGCCTATTATATAATTATTATTGTCTCTTTTCAGTACTTCTTTTTGTTCCATTTTTTCGATATATCTCTCAAGCACATATTCGGGTGTTCCAAGGTGCATGGAAAGCACACGTTTGTTCATTGGACCTTTTAGAAGTGCATAGAGTATCTCGGCTTCGATATGGTCATCAGCGACATCTTCTATGGCATCCATGCAGTATCCCATATTCTCAGTGATTATCCCCTGGATGTCCTGATATTCCTGCATAACCTGCTGCCTTTTTTCAACAAGCTCCCGGATTTCGCCGTAAAGCGATCTTAAGCCTTTGACTGGGTTGGTTGGGATATTCTGTTGAGGGGCTGATTCCACAACAGTGGTCATCTCAACCTCAAATGAATATGGCGACACGAATACCTCAAGACGGAGGTTATCTGTTATATGGAAGTATTTGCGCCGCTGCTCATCTGTGCTTGCTTCTATTATTCCGGCACGCTCAAGGAGCTCAAGATGCCCCAGGATCGCTTTTGCGCCTACGTCAAGTCTCTCTGCTATTTCGCTCATATAGCATGGGCGGCTTGCAAGAAGATGCAGGATCTTTCTTCGGTTCTCGTTCCCGAGTATATCTAATAGTTGTGCTGATTCCATGTCTGTGCTTCACCCCCAGTTAGTGACTTGAGGTTACTAACCTTAAGTAAGTAGTTATGGTATATAAGATTTTGTGTAGAGATAAAATCTAGCCTTCTTATAATTCACAAGAGAGTATTCTTTAAAATATTTCCTTAGATCTGCTTTTTCATTTCCGAAAGGTCTAATAATTAAGTCAGAACCCACTTCTTTTGCAATCGTTGCGATCGCATCCTGCATGTCTATCGGGGGTCTTATAGAATAAATTAGGGAAGCATTCCTGTAGATGCCCATATCTGGCTTGAAGATGTCATCCTTACAAAATTTTACTGCGGTAAAATTTTGGGGGTTGATGTCTGTGACCAATATATCTACTTTTTCTTTTAGCAGGAGTGCTACATGGGGAAGGTTTCCAACTCCTACTTCTATGACTTTATTCTTGTAATGATTAATGATATATTCTGCAATGTCTTCGTAATCAGGGATCATTATATGAATTTACAATGTAATGATTTAATAAGCTATCTGGGACATTCAATTTTCCTTTATTTTGAGTGGAACACTTTAGTGCTACTTTTTTCACAACATATTATTTATCAGTGCTACTAGAGACATGATTATGTTGAGTATTATTGTAGAATACTACCTGATTTGGAGAAAAATTTGCAATCTAATCATTGCTTAACTAAATAGAATAGATACTTAACTACAGTAAGATGAGCAGGTTGGGGAAAATGGGAAGCATGTGGGGGTAGTATTCAATTTTTCCAATTTAGAAAAGTTTCTTTATAATTGTATCAAATGATGTCGGATCAAGCAGTATTATCAATCGTCCCACCTTATTGGGTCCAAATGCGAGATGTGTAGCAAGGACGAACTCCACTTTTCCTCCAATATCTTTCAATGCGGATTCTGCAATCTGTGAAGACTGGCCTGTCTTGAATGATGGAACATTCAACAAAAAAGGCACCTCAATGTATTCTGATATCGCGCTGACATATTGCCCTCCGAAAATATTTGCGATCTCCTTTAATGTGGAAGAAATATCATCTGTGAATTCTTTTACATATGTTTCGGGAGTATTACATAAAAGTTCGTTCGCAACATCAAGTGCATCCTGTTTTGAAACATAGATTTGCATTTCCCCATTCACATCTCCTGAGAGACCTTTCCCATTAAGTCCGACGCCTATCATCACGACACTATCCCCAAGGCTCAATATTTCATCCTTTAGTTCATCCACAGGAAGCGTGCGCAGCTGGGAATGTTTGGCCTCCTCTTCCTCCCCTGATAACTGGGTGACAGCAGAAGCAGCTTTTGTCATCCCTGACATGCCGATATCGCTCAGGAGCTGCACGGCTGAATCCACAGATCCGGTCCAAACAGTTCCAGGTTTCACCTGGGGTGACACGATTACCGGCATTGCTTGTGGTTTTGCCTCTGGTTTAATTTCAGGTTTTTTCTCTATTTTTACCTGTTCCCTGACAGGTTCAGTTTTTAATTGAGGTTTATTTTCCTTTGCTTGTATTTCTGGCTTTGGCGGTTCTTGTATTTTTACTGTCGGATGGACTTGCTCTTTTGCCGGTTTAACTTCAGGTTTGGTTTCCCTGGGTTTTACTTCAGGTATAGTTTCCCACGGTTTTATTTCTGGTTCAGGCTGTTCTTGAATTTCCTGATAACCAGGTTTTTGGATGTCCTCAAATTCGTCCTCATCCCTGGAATACGCTTGCAGTTCAACATGTCTTTCCCGTACCGGGAATTTTTTGTATTGCCGTTTAATTTCTTTTCCCTTTTTATCTCTTGTTGACACTTGAAGCCATACTGAACTTGTCTTATTATCACCATTGTTATTTTTATATCTAAATAAAATATCGATCGAAACTGGTCCACTTGATTCTTTCCTTAATCCCAGTATGATCTCTCGCAATTCATCTTCCAGTATCGTGTGATTACCTGTATCCCTTAACAGGACATCTCTTGAGAACTGTGTTGTGTTCGCAAAATCGGTTTGCGAAGCTTCATCTTCCACACGTGAAAGATAACTGCACACCATATCTGGAGGAACTGAAAGTGTAATGAGTGGAACAGCCATGTCCGAAAAATCCGGTTCGTCTTGTTCTTTTTCCAGCCCATGTCTCTTATCAGCTTCGGTCGATTCTATCCTTGTAATTGCTTCCCGTGAATGTTTCCTTAGTTCTGTTGAACCATTTCTCATTGCATACCTTAATGAAGACAGGGCGCGCTTATCTCCTATCCTTCCAAGCGACCACGCTGCGTTTATCCTTACATTATCGATAGGGTCATTTAAAAGACCTATCAAAGGAAGAACCGCTTTCACATGCCCGATTTCACCAAGAGCCCATGCAGCATTTGACCGGATCTGTGTATCATCCGTCTCAAGAAATCCAATGAGAGGAACAATAGCTTTCTTGCTCCTTAATTCCCCGAGCATTCTTATGGATTCGCGGCATTCTTTTATATCGCCAGTATCGAAGATACCCAATAAACCCTCGACGTCATGGCGTTTTTTCATTTCTCTTAAATCTGTATGATCCAAAGGCAATTTAATCTCTCTTTCGAGTGCCTTGAATTCACACAAATATAAATGAGGGTGTGAAGATGTAATATATTTGAGCCTGAAAAAAACCTCATAATGGCTTTAATATAAAAATTGCGCGCGATCTTCGCGGTGATGGTCGTGGTCTTGCCAGTGCCTGCGCCTGCGAAAAACGGGCGGGGGGGGCTCTGGGTCTGTGAGAGAAGGGAGCTGGGGGCAGCCAGGCGCGGGTCATGACTGAGGCTGGGCGCGGTGTTGCCTGGGATATAAATGTCACGGTAGGGTTTGTTTATTATTTACACTAGAAAAACTCAACAACGTCCCCAGTGCAACCTCCCGCCGGGTCATCCATCGTCTTAACATGCGTATTATTAAAAATTATACGCTATTTTCTTAAGAACAATTCGTCAGACAACATTTTTCCGCAACAACAAATATATATATACTATTATTACAATTATTAGGATAACTGGTAGATTTTAATCTGCTATGGAAAAAATGGTTGGTGTCGTTTATGATTAGAACTGTATGCTGCACGTTCGGGGAAATCTCAAGCATGTCAAAAGAAACAAGATATCTTTCATTTGATGATCAAGAAAGTAGCTTTTTTACAACAAATATAATTAAATCCTTTGGAAGGAAGCTTACAGACGCCGGGATAAAAGCGTTGATTAATATATATATATATATATATATATATATATATATATATATATATATATATATATATATATATATTAAAAAAATATTTTTTTATAATGATTATAGTAACAAGATGGAAGGCAGTACATTTGCGTTTTTTATCCCATTGAAATCTAAAACAGGAGACAAATAAAAATGTCAACCGTGCATGAGAAGGGAATAAAGTCAACCGACATTCGCAAACAAGCGGAAGAAGTTTTAAAGGGAAAAACCACAGACCTGAAAAAGTTGTCGTCTGGCGATGTTCAGAGCCTTGTTCATGAACTCCAGGTGCACCAGATCGAACTGGAAATGCAGAATGAAGAGCTTCAGAGAGCACAAAAGGAACTTGAGGATGCACGCAACAGGTATTCCGATCTGTATGATTTTGCACCCATTGGTTATTTCACTTTTAATAAAAACGGATTGATCCTTGAGGTAAATCTTACAGGAGCAAAAAAACTTGGAAGAGAAAGAGCTCATTTGATCAAAAAGCCTTTTTCCCTGTACATCGCCTCTGACCATAAGGAAGCATTTTATTTGCATCTGCGGGAGGTTTTCAATACTGAAAAACAGATGAACTGTGAACTCAGGGTGGATATGGATGGAAACCAGTTCGATGCCCTGCTGGAAAGCATGCCTGTGCATGATAGTGATGGTAAGCTACTGTGCAGGACAGCGATGAGTGATAACACTGAACGCAAGCAGGTTGAGATTGTATACAAGGAAGCCCGCAGATATGCCGGCATTATAGATACAGTGCGCGAGCCCTTTGTGGTACTGGATAAAGACTTAAAAGTACTCTCAGCCAACCGCAGTTTCTATAGTACCTTCGAAGTGACGCCCGTCGAAACTGTGGGGAATTTGATCTACGACATTGGAAACCGACAATGGGATATCCCCTCGCTTCGGACTTTGCTTGAGGATATCCTTCCGAAAAAAACAGAGTTCATTAACTACGAAGTTTCGCATAAGTTCCAGACCATCGGTCAAAAAATAATGCTGCTCAATGCCCGTCAAATCTATCAGGAAGTAATCGGTACACCGATAATACTCCTTGCCATTGAAGATATCACCAAAAAACGGCGCATGGAAGACGAATTGAGTAAATATCGCGAGCATCTTGAGCAGATGATAGAAGAGCGTACAGCCGAACTGAAGATGACTTATGAGGAAATGAAGCGGCTCAACTGTGACCTCTCCACGCTCTACACGATTGACTTTGCTGCCGCGCAGTCGTTGGATATGGAAATAATGCTTAATAAGGTATTGGATACAGTGTGCAAAGCTCTGAAAATCGAAGCGGGCAGCATCTATCTACGGGAACCGAATGGAGATATGACACTGCACGTATATCACGGCTTTTCAGGTGAATTTGTAAATAACATGCAGCGTATCAAATCTGGCGAAGGGGTTTTTGATGTGGTTTATGCCGAGAAAAAGCCAGTTGTACTCGACGCTTCAGAGTATCCTGCAAACAGGTTTGCTTCTTTTATCATTCAGGAAGAATTTCATACTCTGGTAATTGTACCGCTTATTTCTGGCGGCGAACTGATAGGTATACTCTGCATGGCATCACACAAGGCTCATGCATTTCCAATCGGGGAAACCGAACTGCTATCTGCCATCGGTCAGCAAATGGGTACTACAGTGCGAAATGCCTGGCTGTATGAAAGGGTTCAGCAAGAACTGGATGAGCGTAAGTGTGCTGAAAAGGCGCTCCTGGAGAGTGAAGATAAATATCGTGCTTTGATTAACGATGCCAGTGATGCAATATTAGTCGCTGATGATAAGGGGAATTTGCTGGAAGTGAATAAAAAAGCAGAGGAACTTCTGGGTTATACCAGAGAGGAACTTTCGAATATGAACATGACTCAAATTCATCCAGATCAAGAGCTTGAAAGAACGATTAGTAATTTTAAGGAAATAACAAAAAAGGGTTCAGGCTCTTTAATTGATGTTCAGTTGCTGAGAAAAGATAGAAAGACTGTTTCTGTAGATATAACTGCGAGTGTCATTAAATATTCTGGTAAGAAGATAATTCAGGGAATTTTCAGGGATATCACTGAGCGCAAGAAGGCAGAAGAAACACGTCTTGAAAACCTGCGTCTTGAAGCTGCAGACAAAGCCAAGAGCGAGTTTTTAGCCAATATGAGCCATGAACTTCGCACACCTCTGAATGCCTCCATCGGGTTTTCCGAACTTCTTACAATGGGCATGGCTGGAGAATTAAGCGAAAAACAGAAACATTATGTGGATAATATTCTTATGAGCAATCAATTCCTGCTTGCCCTTATCAATGATATTCTTGACCTCTCCAAGATAGAAGCCGGGAAAATAGAACTTGTGCTCGATAAGATGTCAGTGCCTGGAACCCTTAAAGAGACGCTATCTCTCATAAAAGAAATGGCAATGAAGCATAACGTGCTCCTGAAAACGGAATTCGACCCGAAACTTGATATTATAGAGGCTGACAAGCAGAGATTCAAGCAGATTCTTTTCAATTTACTCAGCAATGCAGTAAAGTTCACGAAAGAGGAGGGAGGGATCGTAACCATAATAGCAAAAAAAGAAGGGGACATGGCACAGATTTCTGTTTCAGATACAGGCATCGGAATCAAAGAAGAAAATATTGGGAAACTTTTCCATAAGTTCGAGCAGCTTGAATCGGGAATCAGCCAAAAATATGGCGGCACGGGTTTGGGTCTTGCTATCACGAAGCAGCTTGCGGAATTGCATGGCGGCAAAATCTATGTGGAGAGTAAGTATGGCGAAGGAACTACGTTTACATTTGCACTGCCGTTGAAAACACGCACTGACGGAGGAAACTAAATGAAAAAAATACTTGTAGTGGATGATGAATTTGTTAATATTGAATTAGTAAAGGAATTTTTGTCGAAGGAGTATGAAGTACATACTGCAACCGATGGGAAAGAAGCGCTGGCCAAAGCAGAAGAAATGTCTCCTGACCTGGTACTTCTGGATGTGATTATGCCGGAAATAAACGGTTACGAGGTTTGCAGACAGTTTAAAAGCAATGCAAAAACTTTTTTTATACCTATCGTAATGCTGACCAGCCTGACTGACCGAAATGATAGGATAAAGGCGATCGAGGCAGGAGCGGACGATTTCTTAAGCAAGCCTATAGATTGGATTGAATTAGGTGCAAGAGTGAAGTCACTGCTTAGGATAAAACAGTGCCTTGAAGATTTGGAGAAAATAAATAACAGGTACATCGAACTGTATGATTTTGCCCCTGTCGGGTACTTTACTTTCATGAGCGATGGCAAAATTCGGGAGGCGAACCTAACAGGCGCCGTAATTCTTGGAGGAACGCGCCATGATCTGATAAACCATGGGTTCAGGCGCTTTGTCATACCAGGAGACTGTGAAAAATGGGATCAACATTTATCTAACGCATTAAAGAATTGGGGGGAGCAAAGCTGCGAGCTGATGCTCAAACGAGATGAGGGTTCCATGCTATTGGTTCGATTGACCAGTTTCCGGATGGAGGCAATGGACGGAAAGCCGGAGGTGCGTACTGCAATGACTGATATCACACATCATAAGATTAGAGCATAAGGAGAAAGACGAGGTTAGGAATTAAATGGCAACAAATCAGGATATTCAGGTGACAAAAGTGCTTGTAGTCGAGGATGATTCTTTGAACAAGGAGCTTGAGCTGGAAATCGTAGAGTCGATGGGCTTTTGTGCAGATGGTGCTGAAGGTGGAAAAAAAGCCGTTGAAATGGCGCAAAAAGAAACCTATGACCTGATAATAATGGATATAGAATTTCCAGACATAGATGGGATCGAAGCAGCCAGGTTGATCCGGAACATACCTGGGTATAAGAACACGCCAATGATAGCTGTGACCGCTTTTGCAATGAAAGGGGACAGGCAACGGTTCTTAGCCAGCGGTTTTAACGATTATGTGGAAAAACCGATTGATGTTAAGGAGTTCATAAAGGTACTGGGGAAATATAAAAAAGAGTGAGGATAACTACCAATATGATTTCGAACGATTTTCGAGGCCTGTACAGGATGCAACGACCCGTATTGAGGTATAATATTTTCTATCGCAACATTCCTTAATCGGAGCAGCCAGGCGCGGGGCATGACGGGGGCTGGGCGCGGTGTTGACACTCTACGATAAGCTTGAAGCCGGAATCATGCGCTTGCAGGCGGACAGCGAAAGGTTGATATGGGCGGTTGTGGGGAGGATGCTGGCGGGGTAACGGGAAAAGGATTTAAATAATATGAATCTTTATACTTGACCTGCAAGGATAATAATGAAACTGCATCAAAAGAGTAATATTGAATCTGTTGTATTAAAAAACAAGAATATGGATAGAGAGTTCGAGTTAAAAGCAATAAATCGCATTCTTGACCGTAGATATGAAGTGTTAATAGAGTTAAGTTAATCTATTTGACATGTGCCTTGATGAACTTCAGGCATAATGTAAATACACTATTTCCTGCCTGGTTATCATCCTCTTTTAATACTCTTGTTGACATTTCTTCATATGTCTTATAGACCATTAATCTACTGTTATAAAGCTCTTTTCTAAAATTAAAAGCTTCCACAGTTTTATAATCTAAATTTAGACCATTATCTTCCAGAAACATTTCGATTGAGGTTAATGCTGTTCTATGGTTTGCATCAGGGAAAGCTTGTAAAAGTATTATATTTTTTAAATAATATGCAGCTACTTCAAGGACATCCCGGTTATTTGGAGCATATTCGATAAGTTTTTTGAGTTCATGCATCTTGATCGGATAATCTTCACTTCCAGAATATTCTATTCGATGGTCTTTTGAGGCACGGATTTTTATTTGCTCATTGATATCCAGTAATATTTTCAACGTAAGAAGATTTATCTGATTCAATGTTTTCTACCAGCTTATATAAGGCGATCCACGGTTATAATATTTATCCGCATCGTCGCCAGAGTTGTCCATCTCATGTCCCTCTGCGATGAGCTTGAAAGCGAACTCATGCACTCGCAGGCGAACAGCGAGGGATGCCCGATGGATTAAAATAAGTATTGTTCCTATTTTGAAATTACGCTGTCTATTTTAGGACAGTGCCAACTTATGACGGTTTCAGTCATCTCTTCCCCTGTACTTTGTCCAAGGCCTTTATGGGATGCAAAGACCCGTATTGAGGTTATATATTTTCTATCGCAACATACCTTGATTGGAGCAGCCAGGCGCGGGGGATGAATGGGGCTGGGCGCGGTGTTGCCTGAAAATCATGGAATCTCCGGCGTAATAGATGCTTCATCTTTAATAAATAGGATGGGAGAGCAGCACGATATTTTCATTGAGTTCAAGCAGCCTTGATACAAATTCATTCACTTCTTTGGAGGTCTCATCCATATCTATTCTCTTTCCTTTCTCCATCAAAGGAAGAAGAAATTTCTTTATTTCAAGTGAATCTATCCTGCCAATGCTTTCCATGTCAAGCATCCTGGATATTAAAGAACACAGAATACTTCAAAAAAACACTTCCTGAGACGAAATTTGAACGTGAATATTTAAGCGGTGAAACTTTCAAATATTTAGGAAGACAGTATCGACTCAAAGTTATCGAATCTAACGAAGAGAGTGTCAAGTGCCAGAGGGGTTTTTTCAATCTGTTTATTGAAGACAAAAATAACACAGTCAGAAAATCTCAACTTGTAAAGTTATGGTATAAAGAAAAATCTATAACTGTATTTAATGATTCTCTGGAACGAATTTATAAACAAATTAAAAAATACGATATAAAAAGACCTAAAATTGTAATGCGATTAATGAAAGCCAGATGGGGTTCTTGCATTGAAAACAAAAAAACAATTTTACTGAATACCGAACTAATTGATGCTCCAAAATTCTGTATTGATTATGTAATATTACACGAACTAATACACTTTAAGCATAGAAACCACGATGAAAAATTCTATAATATGATGGATGCTGTTATGCCAGATTGGAACAGACGTAAGGAAATATTGGATTTGGAGGTTGTAAAGAATTTGTGATGGTTAATATGTGATAAAACTATAACAATTCCGCAGCCGGTGCATGTCCTGAAGCATGATCCCTTCTCGAATATTTTTGAAAAAAGAAATGGATTTGAATCACAAGTCCAAATCCGGCTTGTCCGACTTCCTATTATCTAATGATGTGGCGACTCTGTCTTTTCAGCAACACGTCTTTTAATGGTATCCTCACATGCCTCAAAACAGCTCTCACATATCGCTTTGATAGTTTCCCTATGATATGGTTCCTGAAATATTGGCACCGGGACATTAACCTGGAACAGCGGCACATTCCTTGTGCTGCATAGATCGCATTTATTTGCCTTTACCGGAACACGTTGCATATTAGCTTCATGACAAATATCGAGGCATTCTACATTTATTCCTCTCCATGTTCCGGATGGGTAAGCTGAAAATACACCGGGAGCTTTTACTTTTACAGGACAAAGGGTTGGTCTTGCCACACCGCATAATTCACAATCTGCCATATTATCACACTCCAAGAACTACTTGTGCTGCATTCGTTGCCATATTGATGAATGGTTCAGGATATAGGCCTATTCCGATCGTTCCTACTATAGCGATCAGTATCGCAACAACATAAGCTGCAGGTTCTTTGATCTTTTCACCTTTTGGAGGCAGCACATACATGTATTTTATTACGCGTGCATAATAATAGATCGACAAGGCACTATTCAATATTGCTATTACTACGATCAGGAGAAGCCAGCTGCTTGACAGGCTGATCGCCTCTACTGTGATCGAATAGAACAATAATAATTTCCCGATGAATCCTGCTGACGGCGGTATGCCCGCTAATGCAAGGAAAAACACGAAGAACCCTAATGCTGTTATAGGAGCCCGCTTTCCAAGTCCTGCGAAATTATCAAGGTCATCAATATTTTTTGCGTTCTTGTTATCGGATAGAACCATGTATCCCACAACAGCAACTGCAATGAAAGCCCCGCCTTTCATTAATGCATGCCCAAGAGCAAGAACGATTCCTCCTGCAATTGACATCGGCGTCATCACAACGAAAGCAAGAGCGATATATCCTGCCTGGGCGATGGATGAATATGCAAGCATCCTCTTGATGCTGCGCTGGGATAATGCTACGATGTTACCGTATGTCATGGTTATGATGGCAAGTATCGCAAATACAAACTGGACGTCGGCACGGATCGCAAACAGTGCAAGCACGAGCACCCTGAATGCTGCCACAAATCCCATCTTTTTTGAGCCTGCTGCCAAAAGTGAAGAGATAACGCTGGGTGAGCCTTCGTATGTATCGGGCGCCCACATATGGAATGGCACAAGCGCCATCTTAAAACCAAATCCTGCAACAAGGAATACCATTGCAAGAAGACCCAGTGAGCTTTCTGCCATGAGGGGCGCGGTCTTGAAGAATTCAATTATCCCAGGAATATTTGTAGTGCTTGTTATTCCATAGATAAGCGACATGCCGAATAACATCAAAGCTGATGAAAGCGAACCTATTATGAAATATTTCAATGCTGCTTCAAGTGATGCCGGGTTTTTCTTTTCAAATCCTGCAAGAACATACGTTGACATGCTTGCAAGCTCAAAACCCACGAACAATGCAATCAGGTCATTTGCTGATGCAACGACCATCATGCCCACTGTGGACATGAGAATGAGTGCATAATACTCATCCTGATTGTGATTATCCTTGAAATATTCAATGGAAGCAATAACTGCCATCAATGAAACTATTAAGAATATCAGCTTGAATATCTGGGATAAGGGATCGACAACTATGGAATCATAGAAGTAACTTACATTTGCGATCATCCCATTGCCAACAATATACACAATTGAAGCCAATATTCCCGCTGCGCTTATGTAGCCCAGCATGTTCTTGGATTTATTGCTTATTAAAAGACCCATTATTATTACTACAAAAGCCAGTACAGTAAGCAATATTTCAGGCGCAAGTAAAGTAAAATTGATGTTAAGATTCATGTAATCACCCCTCTCAGGACAACATATTTCAGTAGTTGCTCTGCATTCACGGTCATCATATTAAGTACGGGGTTTGGATTTAGCCCGAAGTATATTACAAGAAGCACAAGAATTGCCATGGAAGCTATTTCATAATTCGCCCCATCATGGATATGCCCCAGTTTTTCATTATATGTCCCGAAAACCGCTCGCTGCATAGCCCACAGATGATATCCGGCCGTGAACACGATGCCAAACAGGGCAAGGATCACAAAGGTGGGAAGCGTGAAATACGAATTCACAAGCACAAGGAATTCTGCTATGAAACCACTCATTCCCGGCAATCCCAGGGATGCAAGGAATCCAAGTAGCATGATAAAGGTTAGTTTTGGCATATATTTTGCAATGCCGCCAAGATCATGTATTATCCTTGTTCCAGCCGAGTGCTGGATCACGCCGCATGACATGAACAATATGCCTGTGATCAATCCGTGTGAGAACTGCTGATACATCGCTCCGCTGACTGACAACGGAACAAGAGCTGCTGCGCCAAGGGTCACATAGCCCATGTGGCTTATGCTTGAATATGCTACCATCTTCTTGAGGTCACGCTGGGCCAGGGCAAGGAAAGTACCGTAAAGGATGCTCACTACGCCAATTATTGCCATCAGTGTGATCATTATCGAAGGTGACTCTGAATATGGCAGGATCGGAAGGATAACCCTGAACAGGCCATAACCTCCCATCTTAAGGAGCAAAGCTGCAAGTATTACACTGCCTGCTGTGGGCGCTTCAACATGCGCGTCGGGCAACCAGGTGTGGAATGGTACTGCTGGCATCTTGACTATGAAACCAAACAATAAACCAATAAATACTGCGTCCTTGAGAGATATTACACCTTTTATCAGATCTCCGTCCATTACCTGATAGGATTTCAGGAGTTGGAACATATCGAAACTCGCTTTCCCGGTTATATCCAATGAATTGAAATACATGGCGAATATCGCAAGAAGCATTACAAGACTTGCCACATGCGTATATATGAAGAACTTAATTGCCGCATATTCTTTTTTTGGTCCTCCCCAGATGCTTATCAGGAAGTACATTGGGATCAGGACGATTTCCCAGAATATGTAGAATACAAAGAAATCAAGTGAAGTGAAAACTCCCATAACTCCTGTGAGTTCAAGAAGTATCAATCCATAAAATCGATTTGCCTGTTTTGTCTCGCCCCATGCAAAAATTACAGTGAGCGGGATAATAATATTTGCCAGGAGCACAAGCGGCATACCTATGCCGTCAAGACCGAATTTCAGGGTTACACCTATTGAAGGTATCCATGAATACGATTCAAGGAATTGTATTGTAGATATTGAACTGTTAAAATTTGAGAAAATCACAAGCGATATTGCAAGTGATATACCTGATGTTATTATAGCTATGGTCCTTGCCTGCTCGCGGGTTTTTGCAAGGAACGTTATGAGCGCCCCGGCTAACGAGATAAGGATCATCAATGAAATTAAGCCGACCATTATATCCCTCCGAATTTGAGCTTAAGTAAAACTAAAAGCAATGCCACTCCCAGAATTGTAATAGAGGCATAATTCTGGACAACGCCAGTCTGCATTTTCCTGATTATTTCGCCAATCTTGAAAACGGTATTGCTTATTATTGAGTCTATTACCAGCCCGTCTATGATCTTTCGGTCAATGAATTCTCCTGACTGTGCTACGACATCATGGGTCAATTTTACACCAATAAGGTCTGCACCGATCTTTGGTTCATAATACCTGTTATACAGGAGTTTATAAAGCGGATTTTCGGATGATATGATCTTACTCATATCAAGCATCCGTTTGTAGTATATTGCATAAGATATCAAAAAGCCAAGCACTCCGACGATCACAGGAAGCAAGACAATTATAATAGGAGGATGGACCGCTTCACCTTCATGTACCGCGATCTCTACACCCATCAATTCAAAGTTAGTTTCGACATAACCATAGAATGCTAATTGTGAGAAACCAAAGAACAGTGCGAACAATGCAAGGATCATTAATGGAACTGTCATCACATTGGGTGATTCATGCGAATGTCTATCAGAGCGAGGCTTTCCAGTGAAAGCCATAAACCACAGCCTGAAGATATATATTGAAGTCAAGAGAGCTGCAATGACGGCAAACGCATAAGGGATCAGGTCCCCGGTTTTTTCGCCGTACTCGAATGCACCTTCAATGATCCTGTCTTTGCTAAAGAAACCGGCTGTTCCAATACCAAGATATGGGATACCGATCCCTGCCAGGGAAAGGGCAGCTATGAACATTGTTGTACCGGTTATTTTCATTTTAGTGAATAACCCGCCCATTTCACGAATGTCGTTCGTGCCTACTGCATGAATAACACTTCCAGCGCACAGGAAAAGAAGAGCCTTGAAGAAGGCATGGCTTATAAGGTGGAACATGGATATGCCTACTGCACCTGCTCCAAGGACAGTACCAGCTGTGCCAAGTGCCAGCATCATATAACCAAGCTGGCTGACAGTTGAATATGCAAGCACTCGTTTAATATCATTCATTACAAGTCCCATTGTTGCAGCGAACAAAGCCGTGAAACCGCCTACATATGCGACAATGAGAAGTGCGTCTGGAACACCGGCAGACATTGTATCCGGAGTTGCAACGAACATCGGGAATGTTCTTGCCACAAGGTAAACACCTGCTGTTACCATTGTTGCTGCGTGGATAAGGGCTGAAACCGTAGTTGGTCCTTCCATCGCATCAGGCAGCCAGCCATGAAGCGGGAACTGTCCACTTTTACCCACAGCTCCGCCAAAGAAAAGAAGTGTGATGTATGTTAATTGCGTCGGATCAATAAGCGGAATTGCTTCGAACATGGTACTGAATTGCAGGATGAAATTTCCTGACCCTATTTCAAATGCATTTGCAGGATCATTGATAATCTTAACCAAGTTAACATAGAGCATGACTATACCTGCAAGGAACAGCACATCTCCGATCCTTGTAACAAGGAAAGCTTTTTTGGCTGCTGCCGCTGCTGATGGCTTATGATACCAGAATCCTATCAAAAGGAATGAACAAACACCCACAACTTCCCACGAAATAAAGAACTGGAGTATATTATCCGATAAAATTACACTCAACATGGCTGCCGTGAACAATGATGTTTCGGCAAAATACCTGGGTTTTGCAGGGTCGTGTGACATATATCCCACTGCATAAATATGAATGAGAAGGCTCACAAACGAAACCATCAAAAGCATAACTATTGCCAGCGGATCGATCAGGATACCCATATTCATCGTGCTTGTTCCGCTGCTAAACCAGGGAATTGACTGCTGTACTATTCCTTCAGGATATATTTCTAAGAATATCCCAAGGGAGATGATAAATGATCCTGCGATGGCTGCTATCGGGAGATATGCTCCTCCAGAGGTGAGTTTCTTTCCAAGGAAAAGCGTAAGGACGAATGCAATGACCGGTAATAATACAATTAATGCTGCATAGTCGCTGAACATATTACCACCTCAGGATATTGATATTGTCAAGATTGATCGTATCGCGTAACCTGAATAAAGCTACAAGGATCGCAAATCCTATAGCAGCCTCTGCTGCTGCTATTGCTATTGAGAACAGGGCAAATACCTGGCCTGTTGCATTGTCGTTATAACTTGAAAATGCCACAAGGTTCAGGTTTGCTGAGTTCAGGAGCAATTCTATACACATGAGGATCTTGATCCCGCTTCTCTGTGTGATGATACCATAAACACCTATGGTGAATATAATGATCGAAATTAAGAGATATGAATATAATCCCATTTTAAGCCTCCTTTTTAGCGATGTAAAGCGCTCCGATCAATGCAGCCAGCAACAAGAGGGAAAGCAATTCAAAGGAAAAAACAAAATCGCTAAATATTCCGCCCCTGATATCAGGTCCGCCTGCTAACTTCTCGATACTGATATAATTTATCTCCTCTTTCTTTGCCAGATCGGTCGTACTGTCATCTAATGCTATGAATAATACAGCAAATAACAGTAATACGATCAGTAAATTAAAGACCTTGTTGATCATTTTATTCTTCCTCTCCCTTTCTGGTCAACATAATAGTGAATAATATAAGAGTTACAACCGCCCCGACATACACGAGGATTTGCACCCATGCCAGGAATTCCGCTTCCAGAAGTATAAACAGACCGGCTGTTCCAATGAATGTTCCCGCCAGGTACAGGGCGCTATGGACTAAATTACTTGATCGCACCATCATAATAGATGATAAGACTGTGAGAATTGAAATAACAATAAATACTATCTCCATTACTGTTTCACCTCTTTCTTGAATAATAACCTGCCAGGACCATAGACCAGGCTCTCCCTGCTGTAATCCGCAAGCTCATAATTTCCCGTCATTTTCATGGCGTTCATGGGACAAACATCCACGCAGATGCCGCAGAACAGGCACATTCCAGCATTGACCTGCGGATACCATCTCGTGTTATGCTTTACAATGGTTATAGTGCTGTTAGGGCAGTTCGTTTCACAAATCCCGCAGCCGATACATGCGTCTTCATCAATCGCGTGCAATCCCCGAAACCTTGGTTGGGTTTTCATCTTCTCGTAGGGATACTGAACGGTCACTGTTGGCCTATCACCAACGCGCAATACGTGTTTTAAGGTGACAATGAGCCCTTTTATTATTCCGCCCATTGCCCAATCCTTGCTTATCCAGGTCATTTGAACACCCCTGCTGTCAATAGAATAGCTGTTGCAAGTAAGTTAAGTAAAGCCAGTGGTATCATAATTTTCCATCCAAGATTAAGAAGCTGGTCTATTCTCATCCTGGGTACTGTATCTCTTAACCACATTGCAAAGAATATTATTGCATAGGTCTTAATCAAGAAAGCTCCAAGCGATATTATTGGAACTAATACAGCTAATCCAGCCGGGAGGAAATTAATGAAAGGTACTGACCATCCACCCAGAAACAATGTAACAACAATTGCTGAAACTGAAAATAAGTGCGCATACTCAGCAAGGAAGAACATCGCGAATTTCATGCCGCTGTATTCTGTGAAGAAACCCGCTACGAGTTCTGATTCAGATTCCTGGAAGTCAAATGGTATGCGACCCATTTCAGCAATCGATGCTATCAGGAATAGAATGAAACCCAGGGGTTGGAGGAATATGAACCATTTTGGAATAAAACCAAACCATGTTCCACTTTGCGCTGTGACAATTTCCACTGTGCTCAGTGATCCTGTTAATAAGACAATGGCAATTGCAGAAAGTGCAAGAGGGATCGTATAACTGATATCCTGCGCGACAGCCCTGATCGCTCCCATCAATGAATATTTATTATTGGAAGCCCAGCCTGCCATTAAAATCGCAATAGGCGAAATGGCAGATATTGCGATGATATAAAGAAGACCAACATTTAGATCTGATATTATCAGCGACGGGCCAAATGGCAACGGGATGAATACAAGCAGAGCGGGTATAAATATTAAAAATGGTGCCAGTGTGAAAACCCACCTGTCAGCTTTTGCTGGAATTATATCTTCTTTTCCTATGAGTTTGACACCATCCATTACAGGCTGGAGCAATCCTCGTGGTCCTGTGACCATAGGACCGTATCTTGCCTGCACCATGGCGACGACCTTTCGTTCCATCCATGTGAGGAACATAACCGTCAAAAGGATGAAAACGAATAAAACCCCTATCTCCACTACTACTATTATGATCCGCAGTAAATATTCAAGTCCAAAACTCTCGAATACATTGTTAATCGGTTCGTAAATCCCGATAAATTTTAAGATAAATACAATAAGTTCGTAACCATTTGGTATTTCTGTCATTATATCACCGGTCCACATCGCCAAGAACGACATCAATTGTCCCGAATGCTGCTATCAGGTCACCGATCTTTAATCCTTTCACCAGACTCGGTATCGCTGTTAAATTGCAAAAAGAGGGCGATCTTATTTTCACGCGGTATGGTTTTGTAGTGCCGTCGCTGACCACATAGAATCCCAGTTCTCCCTTGGGCGCTTCTATCCTGCTGTAAACCTCACCCGCAGGTGGTGTAAATATCCTTGGGAAATATGTAGAAACACCAGTTGGAGTGCCCGTCATCGGAGCTATTCCATATTCTGCGCTGCTTATTTCCTTTGAAGCAGGCATATTGTCCACGACCTGGCGAAGGATATGAAGACTTTCTTTCATTTCATCCATCCTTACAATAAATCTTGCGTAGCTGTCACCTTCGTTTCGCACGCATACTTTGAAATCAAGGTCAGGATATATTGAATAGGGTTCATATTTTCGAAGATCGTAATCTACACCTGAGCCACGAAGTGTCGGGCCTGTCCATCCATAATTCACCGCATCTTTCGCATTTATGACGCCTATGTTCTTCATTCTCATATGGAATATTTCATTACCATTGATGAGCTGCTCATAATCATCTATGCGTTTCTCCATGTCTTTTAAGAATTCATTGAGTTTAGGCATGAAACCATCAGGGATATCCTCCCGAACTCCACCGGGTTTGATATAATTGAATGTCATCCTTGCGCCGCATAGCATTTCAAATAACTGGAGGGCATTTTCCCTTTCCCTGAATCCCCACATTATCATTGTGGCTGCTCCAAGATCCATCAGCAGGGACCCGATCGATACAATGTGATTAATGATCCGATTAAGTTCCATCGTAAGAACACGGATATACTCTGCACGAAGCGGCACCTCTATGCCTGCAAGTTCTTCAACAGCTTTCACGAAGGCATAATTGTTAGGAAAAGCCGAGATATAATCAAGCCTGTCTGTATATGGGATAAATTGAAGATATGTTTTCATTTCCCCAATCTTTTCTGTTCCCCTGTGAAGATAGCCAATTACAGGCGTACATTCCTTGATATTTTCGCCGTCCATCCTTAATTTGAATCTTGCTACACCGTGTGTACTCGGGTGGACAGGACCCATATTTATAAAAAGTTCATCCGATTCCACGTTATTTCCTCCTGAGCAGATTAGTTCCATCAGGACTAACCACATCGTCCCCGTTCTCGCCTATGGTAACGAATTGCTCTGTGTTCATATCGTAATCCTTTCTCAGCGGATGTCCATTCCATCCATCCGGTAGCAATATGCGGATCAGATTGGGATGCCCGATGAATTTAATTCCCACAAGATCAAACGTTTCCCGCTCAAGCCAATCCGCGCCATTCCACAGGGAGGTAAGTGTTTCAACTTCCGGTTTATCATGATCCAGATTTACTTTTAAAGCAAGATTTTGCTTTTTGCTGTATGAAAAGAAATTGTATATTACTTCAAAATGATCCTTATAATCAATTCCGGTAATTACTGAAAGATGGTCAAATCCTATATCCTTTGCTTTTCCTGCAGCTTTTAACAGATCTTCTTTTTTGATAACTGCCATGGGCTTATTCAACTGGAGCCCTGTGCTGATAACAGACCCTGGTAACAGGGCTTTTAACTCTTCTGCCGCATTCATTTATTAAGCCCCCATTTTGCTCCATATCCCTGGTTCTTTATCTTTTCGCGCAGCTGGATCACGCCATAGATCCATGCTTCAGGACGCGGAGGACATCCCGGAATATATACATCCACAGGTATGATAAGGTCCACACCTTTTAATACCGAATATGATTCATGATAAGGTCCACCTGTCGATGCGCAACCGCCTACTGCTATTACCCATTTGGGGTCAGGCATCATTTCATAGAGTTGTTTCACTCTTGGTGCCATGCGTTTGGTAACGGTACCTGCAACGAACATGAGGTCAGCCTGTCTCGGGCTTGCCCTGAATATCTCCATTCCAAACCTGGCAATGTCGTGATGCGCCATTGCTACTGCCATCATTTCGATAGCGCAGCAGGCCAGACCCGAAGTGACCGGCCACAGGGAGGACAAACGCGCCCAGTTAAATACCTGATCGATAGTTGAAAAAAGAATCATTCCTTCCCGTTCTCTTGCTGCAAGGACTGTGCTTATCAGACCTGTATCATTCAATTTATCAAGCGCAGTCACTGGCTGCTTCTTTGTTATTTTTATTTTTGTAGTGTCAATAGTTACTGGATCCACTCTAAAGCCTCCTTTTTCCATGCATAGGCCAGACCTATAATTAGTACTTCAATGAACAATACCATCTCAAAAAATCCAAGCGGTCCGAGGGTTTTGAATTGCACTGCCCAGGGATACAGGAACAGGACTTCAACATCAAAGATCAGGAAAACTATAACGATCAGGTAATATTGAATGTTAAAATGTACCCTTGCATCTCCTATAGGCTTCTCTGCGCATTCATACGTGGAAAGTTTTTCCTTTGTCTTGTTGCTGGGCCTGACCATCCTTGACATGAATAAAGAGATAGCCACGAATACAACACCTATTATCGTAAAAATTACGACAGGCAAATAATTATCTAGAATTTCATTTGTGACCATTAGACCACCATATTAACTTAAAACTGGATTATTGATATAAAAAGCTTATGAAATTGTTTTAGCGCAAAATTCTTTAATGATTCCGACAACTAAAGGCCAATTAATTAATGAGGAAAAATTGTGACAGAAAAATTATTTGATATTAAAGTTGGTTATGCATCACCCAAAAATCCAATTGCTGTGGCTTCCATGGCAGGAATTACCGATAGTAAATTCGCAGCAGGTTTTAAAAACGCAGGATTGATCGTCCTTGGCGGATACAATCTCGATAAGCCCACAAATGACGCGGCCAGGAAAGAAATTGAACGAGGAAGAACAGAATTTGTTTCCGATGCGCCTCTTGAATTCTTAAGAAGTGAACTTGAAACCGCAAAGGACTTCACTACTATTTCGGTGAATGTGCGAGCTGCATCGCTAGCGCCGTATATTGAAGCTGCGAATATTGCAAAAGAATTCAATGCTATTCTTGAAATAAACGCGCATTGCAGGCAGCCCGAAATGGTTGAAATGGGAGCTGGAGAGGCATTATTAAAAGACGTCCCCAGACTCAGTGAATATATTCGCGAGATAAAAAAAACAGGTGTTGTGCTCTCGGTCAAGATAAGGGCAAACATTGTGAACGATACCGAGCTTGGAAAAGCCATCGAAAAAGCCGGCGCCGATATTATCCATATAGATGCCATGCATCCTGACGGGGTAGATATCGGAGTTATCAAACGCATCCGCAATGATACAAACCTGTTCATCATAGGCAATAATTCGGTGGTTGATTTTGAGGTCGCAAAGGAGATGTTCTCTCACGGCGCCGATATGGTTTCTGTTGCGCGCGCCCTGCGATCTCAACCGGGAATTATCAACAACCTTGTCTCTGAAATATCATCCATCCAATCCATGACAGGCTGGTATAATGCGCCCAAGCACATCTGCGGCGGCGGGGACTTAAGGGCGCTTGCTTTTTGCTGCCTTCCTGTCAAGGCCTGCGCGTTACATGGGGCACTGAAACAGGCAGGCATAAGCGCCGAGGAATTCATGAAGATAAAGACTGATTTTGTAAAGAACACACCCATAGAATACGGGGAAGGCACATGTTTTGGCAGCATGGCATGGTGCTGCAAGATAACAAAACCCTGTTTCCTCAGGGATTCTGCACTTAATTCCATCGGTCTTTCGGATGTGGAATATATGAGGATAAAAAAGAGATTATCAGAGCATATAATGAAACGCAGGTTTAATCAGATTTAAGCCACAAATAAGGAGATTTCCTCTGATATCAAGAAATATCCGCATCTATTCTCTCCAGTCATCTCTTTCACTCCAGTTTCCTTCCTTTGTTTTAAAAGAACCAACGATGTTGAAAAAAGGGTCCTCCATTATCTTTTTCTCATGCTTCGTTAGATATTCTTTGATGGCTTCCTGCAGTGTCTCTTTGATAGATTTTTTCTGCACCTGGGAGAGATGCCTGAGATGATCATATGTAACAATGTCAATGCTTGTCTGAATGTGTTTAATCATGGTCATTTACGTTCAATTTACATGTAATGTTTCAATTACATATATGTTTTTCTGGCTAAAAAGAATTAAACCCCCACAACCCGATATTATCTCCCTATCCCCACCCTCATCTTAACATCCTCGACATCCCAATCCTTCACAAGATCACCGTCTACTTCGACCTCAGGACCTATCGTCAAAGATTTTGCTCGCACTTCGCCTGCAATGAAATCCTTCATTTCAAGGACAAGGACAGCCACACGATCATCCTTTATTTCAACAGCTGCACGTATTTCTTCTTCAACCGCTAAGTCAAGCTCTTTTCGCATATCCTGGATCCTTCGGATCACTTCACGGGAATAACCTTCGGATTCGATCTCACGCGTAAGTTCAGTGTCAACATACACGTCACCCGCCGAAAACACGGCTGAAGCAATAGCAGGCGGGATCAAGTCCTTGAAGGTCACCATATCTGCAGTTATGACCCCGGCTTTTAATTCAAAACTGCCAGTTTCAAGGATAGCTTTCTTTATCGCTCTTCCGTCTGCCGTCTTTAATTCAGCGATCACTTTACCCGCATCTTTCTTAAATACAGGTCCAAGAGCTGCATGATTGGGCAGGACTTCCACGCCAAGCTGATCCCATGTTTCACCGGTTTTTAAGGAAACTATCTCTTTTGCGTTTGTCTGTTCTTTCAATACGGATTCAAGGCTTGTGACCGCTTCAATCACGATCTCATTCTTCGGCGCAACCACTATTCTCTTAACAGGCCACCTCAATTTGCGCTTGAGTTTCTGGCGCGCATTTGAACTTGCCTCAACTATCTCCCTGATGAGATCCATTTTCTTCTCAAGCTCTATATCAATGAATTTTTCTTTCGCCGGCTGCCAGTTGCACATATGAACGCTTTGCGGCGCATCCGGATGAATATTTCGAACAAGGTTTCCGTACATCTCTTCCGCGATATGCGGCGCAAATGGCGCCATTACTTTCGTCAATGTGACAAGAACTTCATATAAAGTATAATATGCAGCAAGCTTGTCAGGGTCGTTTGCCTCACGCCATGTCCTTGGTCTTATGAGCTGGATATACCAGCGAGAGAGGTCTTCAAGAATGAATTCAGAAATGGGTCTTGTGGCTTTATGAAGATTGTACTCCGCCATCGAAGCTTCGACTTTTTTTATCAGGCTCTGTACTCTTGACAGTATCCATTTGTCCTCAATACGAAGCGGCAGACTGGCAAGCTTTTCATTGGAGTCCACAGGATTGAAATTGTCAAGGATCATATATGGCAGCGGGAAACGATAGACATTCCAGAGGATGTTGAGCATCCTGTGAACCGTCCCAACTTCATCCCAGCTGAATTTCAGGTCATCCCATGGCGCATTCTGGGAAAGCACATATAGACGCAGCGATTCTGCCCCCAATTTGGAAATGACCTCATCGGGTGAAACCACATTGCCAAGGCTCTTTGACATTTTCTTGCCTTCAGTGTCGAGAGTAAAACCATGCATCAGCACGCTCTTATATGGCGCTTTCCCAAACGCTACCATGCTTGCCCCCATCTGGGAATAGAACCAGCCGCGGGTCTGGTCATGACCTTCTGTGATAAAATCGGCTGGCCACCATTCCTTAATGGTTTTTTCATCACGCGGGAAATTCAATGTTGCCCATGATGCCACTGCGGAATCAAACCACACATCGAAAACGTCGGGAACGCGGCTCATCCTATTTTCGCATTTTCTGCATTTTATATGGATATTATCCACATTGGGGCGGTGAAGGTCTGTGAGATCTTTAACGCATGACCTGTTCTTCAGTTCTTCCATTGTCCCCATAACTTCGATCTCGCCGCAAAAATCGCATACCCATACAGGGATCGGGATCCCCCAATACCTCTGGCGTGAGATGCACCAGTCGCGCGAACCCTTGACCCAGTCTGCAAAACGGGCAGAACCTGCCCAATCAGGATACCATTTTACCTTCTTTATCTCTTCAAGCATTTTGTCCTTAATGTCAGTGATCTTCAGGAACCACTGCTCTGTTGCAAGATATATGATCGGGGTTTTGCATCTCCAGCAATTCCCGTACCTGTGAGAAATTTTTCCGCTTGCAAGCAAAAGACCATTTTCAGTAAGGTCATCGATAATTGTTTTATTGGCTTCCTTGACATTCATTCCCTTATATTGGCCAGCTTCTTCGGTGTATTTGCCATCAGGCCCGACAGGACAGAATATGGGGAGCTTGTGTTTCATGCCAAGTTCAAAGTCATCGATACCGTGGCCTGGCGCAATGTGTACGCATCCTGTATTTTCGGCTGTCACAAAATCTGCCATGTAAACATTATGGGGGAACTCATTCTGTTTGGGCACTTTATGGCCCAATGGAGCTTTATATGCAATTTTCAGGTCTTCTCCAAGGATGGTTTCAAGCACCTCATGTTCCTGGTATCGTCCCTGTTTCAGGACATTTTTCAGGAGCTCATGCGCCATTATCAGGATTTCTTCCTTGCCGTTCTTTACAGCCCTGACTTTTACATATTCAAAAGAAGGATGCACTGCAACCGCAATATTTGCGGGGATTGTCCATGGGGTTGTTGTCCAGATCACTATGTAGGTATTTTCCTCACCAACGATCGGGAACTTGATATACACAGATGGATCGGAAACTTCCGAATACTCGACTTCGGAGTCAGCTATGGCTGTTTCGCACCTGGGACACCAGTTTACGACCCTTAAACCTTTTTCAAGAAGCTTCTTCTCATGTGCTTTTTTGAGCGTCCACCAGGCTGCTTCGATATATTCATCACGCAGCGTCATATATGGGTCTTTCCAGTTGAGCCAGACTCCAAGGTTCTGGAACTGCAGGGTCATTTCATCCCGGTGGGAGAGAGCGAATTCCTTGCATTTTGCCACGAAATTCCCGACACCGTATTTTTCAATATCTTTTTTATTTTTGAAACCCAGCACTGCTTCCACTTTTACTTCTATGGGAAGCCCGTGCATATCCCAGCCTGCGCGGTCAAGAACATGGAAACCATTCATGGATTTATATCGAAGTATTGAATCCTTGATTATTTTATTCCAGGCAGTGCCAAGGTGTATGCGTCCAGTTGTATAGGGTGGACCGTCAACGAAAAAGAATTTAGGTCCTTCTATCCTCTGCTCCCTTACCTGCGAATAAGCATCAATTTCATCCCAGAATTTGTGTATATTCTGTTCCAGTGATTTTGCATCATATTGCCCTGCTTCTTTTAGCATAAAAATAATCTCCAGTTAATGAGTGGTCAGTAAGGCGATGATGCAATTAAAACCTTTCTGGTGTTGAAAGGTTTGCACCTAAAAGCCTTGTTTTGAGTTACTTTAGGTGCAGACAAGGGAATTTAGGTGCAATCTAATCCCATCATTGCATTTAAATACAATAATCTTGTTTGGTGAATAGAGCCATGTCACAAAGCCAGAGTATGTCAGAAATATTAAAACCCCCCTCGATATTAACAATATTCCTTTCTTTTTTTGCTGGTTTGATAGTAAAATATACAGATAAAGTCATCACGATATTTGCTGGGTTTATAATTATATACGTGCTTATATTATTGTTGCATTTTATATACAACGATGAAGTTTTATACAGAAAATGTTCTACCTTTTTTTCGAAATATTTTCTCTCTTCTACTAAACCCCATCTTTTATCATTTTTATATGAGATAAAAATTGGTTCATTATTCATAATAACGATAATAATATCTTTATATTTAAATTATAAATATGATATTAATATGGTATTGGCATTAGTTTATTCATTTGTTATATATTTTTTCTTGGTTTATCCTTTAGTATCAATAGGAATCATAATCGGATATATATTAGTTAAAGTTATACATAAAAAAGCGTCTGACGATTCTGTAGGAGCCATGTTAGCTGTTGCAACTGGATTATCTATTGTTGTGATGTTATTTTCTTATTATTTTATAAGATTACAAGAACACAAAGAAATGATTCTCTTTCTTTTATCTCTGACTTTTTTATTTATTATTAACGGATTCATGCATAATTGGTATTTGGAAAACAAACGAATAGAAAATTCATCATAGAGCAAGATTTAAAAAAATCATCAAGATTAACTGCGTGTGGTGTCTACAATCTTTGACCTACTTTAAGTGCAGACGAAGGACTTTAGGTGCAACTTTATGAATTTAGGTGCAGATGCGATTTTAAGTGCAAAACCGATATTGAACATAATTATTTAACCTTTGCAGTAGAACTAAAATAACGATGCATAAAATCGAGGTGGAAGAATGGTAAGGTTAGAAAGAGAGGGGGAATCATTCGTATTCATAACAGGGAAAACGCAGCAAAAACAGGACATAAACATTTTGATAAGCGCCATATCTGAACTCAAAAATAATCCTCCTGACGTTGGAAAGATAAAAGAGGGGCTTATTTTCCTTGACAAAACGCCTGAAATTGATATTCGAAAAGATCTAAGAAACTTGCTGATGCAGGTACTTGAAAAAAAGGGAAACTGATTGTAAGCAATGTCCAGACTTTTCCTTATCCCTTCAATCAATATTTTTGAAGTACATGATTCCGTAGTCCGGGATTGGCTAACTAAACTTGATGATGCAGCCATTAAACAACACCTGGAAAACCCTTTTAAGCTGGAAAGATATTTTCCCCCCAGCGCAAGACATGCTTTAATAAGTGCGGAAAAAGTCCACAAGGAATTACTAACTCTTCTTGATATTGTTGAGCCGCAGGCTATTTTTCTTGATATTTCGATCGATCTTTCCCAGCTTGAGAACAAATATAATAAAAGGCTCATCTCACCGCGGGAATTCTGGGAAAAGTATTATGAAACGGTTTCAAGCGACATGATCGAACCTGCAAGGACACTTTACAGGATATATATAACGCAGATCATTGAAAAGAACACAAGGCTTATCGAAAGTAAAGACCGGCTTCCATTGAGCCTTATTTTTTATGGTGTCGACAAAATATCGAGGGAGGAGATCATTCCCGTATATGAAGAGGTTTTTGAAAAGGACGGGGAATTCTTATTACAGGCTGCAAGAGCGGCCAATGAAATAATAAACTTCCGGGAAAAACCAAAACAACTCTGGTACAGTTCCCAAAACATGAGGCAAATGGCGATCTCCTATGAAGAAACCAGGAAATTCTATGATGAATTCTTAAGCAGGTTAAGAAGATTACTTGAATTCAAGGCAAGGGACTATTTTGTGAAGAACCTGAGAAATAAAGCCGGGGAATTTGCGGTGGCTTATGAAAAATTCCTTGATCATAAAATAAAAGAGAACGAGATCATATTTTCAAATATTGTCGAAGGGTTAAATATTCTGACCTCTCAATCCGGGAATCCATCGATCGTCATATTATGTGATCCTGTGAACTATGCGACACTGCTTGATTTCCTGGAAAAGAACACTAAGACGGCATTTCCTGGAATTTCAATGGAGATTGTGGATATTAATCCCTTAATTAATGAAATGAAACCATACCTTCAGAAAAACAGGATAATGCAAAGCAATTATGATATCGCCCTGAACATACTTGAGCGCGAAAAACCAAAAAAATATGCCACTTCCGGTGCATTCCTTATTCCACCATCATAATGCCAGAAGCGCTCAAAGATTAATGTAAAATCCCCATACAATGAGGATAATAGTCCCCAAAATTATGAACTGAGTAAATGTTTTATTTACCAGTGCTCCAAGACCTGGAGGACCTGACCATTTGACCAGAAGCATCTTATTCCCCGTGCTTATTATACTTGCAAGGAGAGCAGTAAGCGCCGCAGTTTCGTAAGAAATATGACCACTCACGGCAAGCGCGGACACCGATGCAGTAACGACCGCGCTGCTGATAAAACCACCAAGAGCAGTCGCATAAACTCCAGCCGCCCCCGCCCACAGGTTGGCAAATCTTGTAACTACTGATAAACCTGCAAAACCCAGGGCAAATTTTATTGAGGGAGATAGCGCAAAAGGTGATTGCAGCTGGATCGACTCGTTAACATGCCCATCATTTTTTGATTTGATCACAACCGCCGCTGAGAAAATGACCATGAGTATCTGCGGGATAGCCACCAGGAAGAACACCTTGCCTGTAGGGTCAACGATCAGGGCAATAACAAGATTTCTAAGAAGCATGGCTGCATTACATAATATGATCCCCACAAAAATCGGCTCGATAAGATCGGATCTTTTTTTTGCCATCGAAGAAAGAGCGCCTGTTGTTGCCTCACTGTTCACTAGCCCGCCAAGCATACCCGACAGGGGTATTCCTTTTTTTGTCCCCATTTCCTTCATAATAACAAAGCTTATGAAACTGATAGTTGCGACAAATATCACGATCAGGAGAATAGTCCTGGGATTAATTATTCCCATATAAGATGCAACCGGAGTGATAGGATAGAGAATGAAAACAACTGCAAGGAAACGCACAGCACTTAAGATCTCATCATCTGTGAGATTTGTTGCAAAGGAATGAAGGGGACGCTTCTCCGCCATCAGCAGGGTAATAATAACAGAGCCGGCGATCGCAGGCAAATAGAATTCATATGCTATCAGGACACCGAGAAGGAATGTGCAATATAATGCGATCGGGCCGGTTATTCCAGGCGTTTTCAAAGTCACATTTTTGATATATATAAATACTGCGGATATGATCCCGAAAAACGCAAGAGAAATAAGAAGAATACCGGGATTAATTTTTAATGCCAGGAATGATGATAACATTCCTGCGATGCAGGCTATGGTAAAAGAGCGAACCCCTGCGATAAGTTCCATTTTCTCAGGACGCCTGTGTTCTCTTTCAATACCAATGAGTATCCCGATAAGCGTAGCTAAAGCTAATTTCTGGAAAAAATTAAAATTTATACCCATATTATCAAAAGATTGAGCTACGAGGTCTATCATTTAATATCTATATTAAAATACTTTTTTAAATACTTATAACTTTCATAGGAGTTTTGTCAACACGAAACAAAAAATCAATATGAATCAAAACGTTTATATAAAACGGTAACATTAATAAAATTATGGTGCTTGAAATATTATTCGTGATACTGGCAATCATAGGAGTTTGCATAGCTTATTGCTTTCTGACGCATAAGAAGGATAATATTTAAAGAGAACATTAAGTCGATTCATGAAGATTGTAGTTTCGATCGGCGGCTCAGTTCTCGCGCGGGAATTGCAGCCTGGGAAATTTGCTGCTTATGCGCAAGTAATAAAAGAAATAGGTAAAGACCATACTATATTTATCGTAACAGGAGGGGGAAAAGCGGCGCGGGAATATATCAAAGTGGCGCGCGACCTTGGTTCAGACGAAGCCACATGCGATCTTATCGGCATCGAACTCACACGACTCAATGCCCGCCTTCTCATCGCAGCCCTTGGGGATGCTGCTTATTATGAACCACCATTGAACTATAAGGAAGCAAGGAACGCAAGCCTGGCCGGGAAAATTGTTGTAATGGGGGGAGTAACTCCAGGACAGACCACAGATGCGGTTTCAGCCGTACTTGCAGAATACACGGGCGCTGACCTTCTTATCAATGCAACATCCATTGATGGTGTTTATACAAGCGACCCCAAAAAGAATAAAGATGCAAAAAAATTTGAAACCATGACCCCACACCAGCTTATAGAGATCGTTATGAAAACTGAAATGGTCGCTGGAGCCAACTCGCCTTTTGACCTGCTTGCTGCCAAGATCATCGAGAGAAGCAATATACGGACTATTGTTCTTGATGGGGAAAATCCCCGGAATATTGTTGATGCTGTAAATAAAAGAAATATTGGAACCATAATCGAAAATAATAGAAAAGATGGAAAAAATCCATGAAGATTGGATTGGAAAAAGATACCTGCAATTTAGATTACTACAGCGATATAGGTTGTGACAATTAAATTTATATAGACCTGTTTGACATGGAATTAACTCAAAATAGAATGTGAGATATTATGTTTGAAAATATTTTTAAAGGTTTTTCCTTCATAAAAGAGAGTTTCAGCCTCATAATGAAGGATGCAGATGTTATTAAACCGTCATTCTATTCGATTTTTGCAGGAGCATTTTTTACGATATTATCTGTAATTATCATGTTTTTGCTCCAGTCAGGATTGGGGTCGGGAAATTTTTTTTATTTATTCGCGTTCTTTATTCTCCTGGGAAACTATTTTATTGCTTACTTTTTCACAGGAATGACAGCATTTCTTGTGTATGATTATTTCAAAGACGGCGATGCTACCATGTCTGAGGCATGGGCTGCGACAAAGAAAAATGCATTTACAATATTCTATCTTGCAATAATTTCTGCTGTTGTTAATATAATTTTGGGGATATTGGGAGGCAGAACGAGAAAAGACAGAAGTGTTACCGGAGGTTTTTCAGGTATGATCATTGGATTCATTGAAAAAGCATGGACTGTCGCCACTTACTTCATGATCCCTGCAATTGTTATTGAAGAGAGGGACTTGAAGAGCGCAGTTGAAAGGGCAACATCTATCATCAAAAATAATCTTCTCCCGATAGGTGTTGGTGAAATAGCGGTCGGGCTTGTTACCGGATTTCTTTCAGTGATCGGTTTTGTGATCGCTATTGTCATTGGTTTCTCTCTGGCGACGGTTTCGCCTTTGATAGCAATACTCGTTGCAGCAATTTTGATCGTCATCATCATCGCACTTTCCATGTATGTTACAACCGCTTACCACACATGCCTTTTCCTGTGGGCAAGGAATGTTGAAGATGCGAAAGCAGGCGTGACAGGAACAATAAAACCCCCGGCGCCGATAGCAGGCGCGTTGGGGATATCGTAAATATGGAAATAGTAGCTCTAATTGGTCTTGTCATAGGTTTACTAGGTGCCATTGCTGGTATCGGTGCAATGATTTATGCTCTTGGTCACTTTGAGTATCTCGGAGGCAATAAAAAAAATAACATTTTGCCGATTAGTAAAGAAAAGCTGAAACAAAAACTCCTTGCTCTGAACTCACAAGACCTCCCATACGTCATAAAATCAGACCCTGAAACAGACCTGTTCGTTGAATGGAAAATCGTGGATGCTGCGTGGTACGCCATTTTTGCGAAAGAACGCCTTTCCATGGCATACCGTGCATATCTTGTTTTGGATGAGACCCGCAAAGCTGTGCGCTACTGTGAGGAAACGGGAACTGTACGATGGATGGTTGGCACAGGTGGCTCTCTTAATCCTGTTGCCACTTTCCAGAAATCTTATTTCAGGGGCAGGATCCTTTTCCAGAAGTCATGGGAAGTGCAATACGGGATAAAGGAAGACGGGACGCTCGGCAAGGTCTACGAATACAAATTCGATGTGAACAGAGTGCGTGATCCGATTGTAAAGGTTATTGAAGAAAGCGGCTGGGAGTTCGTGCCAGTGGTCAGGAAAGAACATGCAACTTATAAGAGCATGAGAAAGTGAGCTGAAATTTATTTCAGTTTAATGTTGATCAACATAATCCACACTGCGCTAACGATTCCCCCGATCAGTATAGTTATCAGGTCGTCAAAATGCAGAACGGAAAAATGGAAAAGTTCCCTGAATGCGGGCACATACAGCACCATAACAAGCGATAGAAGCGCTCCAACTACTACCATCCATAATGCTTTGTTCTGCGAATTGAATGTTTTTAAAATATTTCCTTCCGATGACAGATTTGAAATTATCAACGTCAGGTTGGCAAATACGAGCATGGCAAATGTAATTGTTCGCGCTTCGTTCTCAGACTTTCCCAAATACAATGCCAGAAGAAATACTATCAAAACAAAAAAAAGCACGCTCAATCCCTGGAACAGGCTTCTGATCAGACTTTTTCTGTCAAATAACTTATCCTTGAGATTCCTGGGCGGTCTTTGCATGATGTTTTTCTCCTCTTTTTGCGCCTCAAAGACCACCGAACAGGCTGGGTCTATTATCAATTCAAGAAAAGCTATGTGCGCAGGTAAAAGAATAAGAGGCAACTCGAATAAGATCGGAAATAGCGCAAGACCCGCAATGGGCACATGAACTGAAAAAATATAGGAAATTGCTTTCTTGAGGTTATCAAATATTCTTCTTCCCAGCCTGACAGCTTCGACGATGGATGAAAAATCATCGTTGAGCAGGACAATGGACGAAGATTCTCGCGCCACGTCCGTGCCCCGTTCTCCCATTGCGATACCAATATGGGAAGATTTCAGTGCAGGAGCGTCATTTACCCCGTCTCCTGTCATCGCGACTATTTCTCCATTTGCCTTTAGAGCATTAACGATCGCAAGTTTTTGTTCCGGCACGACCCTGGAGAAAATATTTGTGACTTTTATTTTTTCCTGGAGCTCCCGGATGCTCATTTGAGAAAGCTCAGGTCCTGTAATTATCCTATCCAGGTTCTTCAAACCGATTTCCCTGGCAATATGCCTGGCAGTTCCGGGAAAATCCCCTGTTATCATTATGACTCTCATTCCTGCTGTGTAACATTCAGATACTGCTGCCGGAACAGAAGGACGGACCGGGTCTGTAAAACCAAGCAATCCGATAAATTCAAAACTAAAATCATGCTGCATTTCGGGCAAACTTTCTTCCTGGAAGATAGAACGAGCTACACCAAGCACCCTCAGGCCATTATCTGCCATACTCTGCACACTGGAAAGCAGCTCTTTTTTTTGCGTTTCATCCAGGTGGCACAGGTCTATTATCGCTTCAGGCGAGCCTTTTGCGGCGATTACATGCTTTTGCCTGTCATTTGATTCCCATACATTTGACAATGCCAGAAGGTTTTTAGAGAGCGGATATTCCCTGACAAGCTTCCAGCTATTATGAATGTGTTGCGAATTTGAAAGAAATTTATCCGTGCCGTTTTTTATTTCCTTTTCGATCGGGTCAAAAGGATCCACCTGGCTTGCAAGATTGCCAAATTCAAGCAATTCATGGAACTTTTCCGGAAGTGGCAGGTGTCCATTCTTAGCTACGTCATAAAATTCCCCTCTGGAAAAAAGGGAACTCAATATCATCCGGTTCATTGTAAGAGTCCCCGTCTTATCCACGCACAATACAGTTGCGGAACCAAGTGTTTCAATAGCGGGCATTCGCCTCGTCAAAACCTGCCTTTTTGACATGCGCCATGCTCCCATGCTCAGGAAGATCAACAAGACCACAGAAAACTCTTCAGGGAGCAATGCCATACTTAAACTAATACCGGCCAGCAAACCGTTAAGCCAGGCTCTGTCCCCTTCTATTGCCACTCTGGTCAATCCATAAAATATCACTACAAAAACACACAATATTATCCCAGCGATAGCGAAACTACGTATAAGGTGTGAAGTCTCTTTCTTAAGCAGCGTCTCTTCCTGGGTGATTGTTTGCAGGGCTTTTCCGATCTTTCCCATTTCTGTGTGTATTCCAGTTTCTGTTACTTTCGCCATCCCGTGACCCTGGACTACAAGCGTACCTGAGTAAACGAATGGCATATCGTCACCACCTGGATTTGTTGGCTTCGTTTTTCCATCCCATTCTGATTTTCTAACAGCTAGCGACTCGCCTGTAAGCATGGATTCGTCTACAAGAAGATTTCCGCAAAAAAGCACGTTCCCATCAGCAGGGATACGGTCGCCTTCTCTTAATATAATAATGTCTTCCCTGACTACCTCTCGTCCCGGAATACGTCTTTGCTTTGCGTCCCTTATTACTAGTGCCCTTGGGCTGGAGAGGTTTTTTAAAGCATCTAACGCCCGTTCACTTTTTCTTTCCTGGTAAAAGGTTATTCCCACTACTACGATCACAAAAAAGAGCAACATCAAAGCATCATTTAATTCTCCCAGGATTAGATAAATAAGTCCTGAACCTAAAAGGAGTAACAGCATCGGCTCAAATAAAATGTTAATCAGGATGGTAAAAATACTCTGCCTTTTTTGGGATGGAAGTTCGTTAAAACCCTCTTGATCCAATTTTCTGGAGGCATCTTCTTCTGAAAGGCCAGTAATATTTTCAAGGTCGGAATTTTTTTCCATATTTTTCACAAATAATTGTCAGTCAATGATTATATTAATTTGGATATTATTTAAAAACAACCATTTGAATTGAGATTTTTTTTAAAATGTTTTAAACTCAAAAACATTAAGGCAATACGAAGCCGAAGATATTATTGATACTAATTCTCTGTGTCCTCTGTGTGTTCTGTGGTTTTTTTTTTCATAATAGAAGATATCAAAAAAGTCTCAACTTTTTTTCCATAAACTATATTGCTTATCGGCGCAATCATTTATGAGGAGATGGCCGGATGACAATTATGGAAAAGAACAGATTGACCTGGAAAATAGGCGGAAAAGCCGGGGAAGGAATTATGGCGACAGGCATTATTTTTTCGCAGTCCTGTTCCCGTGGCGGACTTCATGTTTATGATATCAATGAATATCCATCTCTCATAAAGGGAGGACATAACACATTACAGGTGAGAGTGGAAGACAGGGAGATTTTTTCGCAGGTCAGGGGAGTGAACATTTTAATAGCCCTGAATAAGGAAACCATTTTTATGCATAAAGATGAGATCGTTGACGGCGGAGGAATAATATGCGATATTTCAGATGCTATTGACCGAAAAGACTTAAGGGAAAACATCAGGATTTATCCTCTCCCATTCAACGACATTATAAAAGAGATCAACGCCCAGGCGATCATGAAAAACAACGTTGCCCTTGGTGCTTCGATCGCGCTTGTAGATTATGATTTTGAAATTGTGGCGCAAGTAATAAAGGATACATTCAAACGAAAAGGCGCCTCGATAATCGATGAGAATACAAGAGCAGCAAAAGCAGGTTATGATTTCATAAAAAAGAATTTCAAGGATGATTTCGAATACAGGCTGGAAAAAACAGGGGTAAAGGGACGCATGCTCCTTACTGGCAATGATGCATTATGCATCGGCGCGATCATTGCAGGATGTAAGTTTTATTCCGCTTATCCCATGACTCCGGCATCTTCAATATTGCATTTCATGGCTGCCCAGGAGCGGCGGTTCAATATCGTTGTCAAACATACAGAAGATGAGATCTGCGCTATAAACATGGCGATAGGTGCGGGTTTTGCTGGTGTGAGAGCGATGTGCGGAACATCAGGCGGCGGATTCTGTCTCATGACCGAAGGTTACGGGCTCGCAGGGATGCTTGAAGTCCCGATCGTAGTAATCCTTTCAATGCGTCCCGGACCAAGCACGGGCATGCCGACATGGTCTGAGCAGGGGGACTTGAAATTCGCTATGAACGCCTCGCAGGGTGATTTTCCCCGTCCGATCCTTATTCCGGGAGACAATGAAGAATGTTTCTATATGACAATGGAGGCTTTTAATATCGCTGAGAAATACCAGACTCCGGTCATTATTTTATCAGATAAGAACCTTGCTGAAAGCCATAAGACTACAGATAAATTCGATACCGGAAGGATTTCCATAGACAGGGGCTCATATGCTACTCCATCAGAGCTTGCAGCTTCTCCTGATACGACTTTTTTCAAAAGGTACAGGTTTACTGAAAATGGTATTTCACCCAGGACGATACCGGGCACAAGAAAAGGAATATACTCTGCCGCAAGCGATGAGCACGATGAAGAGGGAAATATCACGGAACTAAGTGATAACAGGATAAAAATGATGCAAAAGAGAGCGCGGAAAATGGATGCTCTCGCTAAGGAATTGAAACAACCCGAATTAAAAGGATCAGCTGACGCAGACGTGACTATCATTTTTGCGGGGTCAACAAAAGGGCCTGTAAGGGAAGCCATTTTTACACTTGAAAAAGAAGGAATAAAGGTAAATTATTTACAGATATCATATTTGAATCCCTTCCCTTCAGAAAAAGTGTCAAAAGTTATCGATTCAGCAAAAAATATAGTTGTAGTCGATAATAATTTCACGGGGCAGCTTTGCGATATCATCAGGGAAAAAACCGGAAAGAGCATTACCCATAAGATCCTGAAATACGATGGTCGGCCCTTCTATCCCGAAGAAATTCACGCCGCAATAAAGGAGGTGGTGTCACATGGTTAAGATGACAGACCTGAATACGATCGATAGACCAAACTGGTGTCCCGGATGCGGGGATTTTGGTATCCTGATAGCGCTAAAAGGGGCTATAGTTGAATTAAATCTCGAACCGGAAAATGTCGCCGTGATCTCAGGCATCGGATGTTCTGGAAAATTGCCTCACTGGTTAAGGACATACGGGCTACACGGCATTCATGGAAGAGCGCTTCCGGTAGCATCGGCAACAAAGCTTTGCAATCATGAACTTACTGTTTTCGCCGTAGGCGGGGATGGCGACGGATATGGTATCGGGATGTGTCATTTCATTCATGCCATGAGAAGGAACATCGATATGACCTATATCGTGCACAATAACATGATATACGGGCTTACGACGGGACAGACCTCACCCACAAGCGAAAAAGGGATGAGGACAAAATCAACGCCATCGGGTGTTATCGAAGTGCCTGTAAATCCAATAGCTCTTGCAATATCATCCGGCGCCACATACGTCGCGCGAAGTTTTGCCGGGGATGTCAAGCATCTCCAGAAAACAATAGTGGATGCCGTAAAGCACAGGGGTTTTTCACTCGTGGATGTTTTCCAGCAATGCGTGAGTTTTAACCATGTTAATACTTATGACTGGTACAAGCAGAGGGTTTATGATCTTTCGACAGTGGGGCATGATCCTTCGGATAAGATGAAAGCATTTGCGAAAGCGCAGGAATGGGGCGATCATATACCGATCGGTGTGTTTTATAAGGTACTATCGCCAACGTATGAGGATGAATTGCCGCAGATAAAGGAGATGCCGCTTGTGAAGCAGGGGATTGATAAGATTGATATTGGCGGGCTTATGGATGATTTTGTGTGAAAGAATGTAAAGGAGCACTTAATTTCATGCTGGAATTCAATATTAAAAAAATGGGGTTTGAATAACATTTATGTAGCGGATGCACTAATCTATAAATCTAATCATGAAATTTCCAAGATATCTTTTCCCAATTTTCATTCTATTCATCGCCATTATTTTTTCAGGCTGCGTAGAACAAATAGAACAAACACAATCTGAAACTGTCCTTAACGATGCTGTAGTTCCTGAATATGCACCAGTCGTGGACCTTGCAAAAAAAGACCTCTCTGAAAAATTGAATATTCCGATAGGAGATATAAAACTGGTCAAAGAAGAATCTATCGACTGGAGAGATTCAAGCCTTGGCTATCCGGAAGAAGGGATGAAGTACGCACAGGTGATCACGCCCGGTTTCAGGATCACATTAAAAGCCGGGGATAAAATATACGAATACCATAGTGATTATAAAAGAATAGCCGGACCAAAGGAAGTTTGAGCTATATAGTTAAAAACCAAAAAATTCAAACTATCTTTGCGTCCTTTGCGCTCTCTGCGGTGAAAAAATCATCACCGCAAAGGACGCAAAGAGCGCAAAGTGTTCGAGATATTTTTAATATGAATTTTGTTCTTGACTATTTTAGCGCAAATATTTCCCTGTTTTTTTCAAATATTTTCCGATCACAAGACCCGCCACCACTCCGCTTAAGTGCGCGCTGCGTGCGACGAGGTCGCCGCTTGAGCCTATGAACAAAAGGTCAAACAAGGCGAAAAAAATCAATGCAATGGTTATTTTCATCGGGATAAAATAGACATAGACAATGATATCCGGCGCAAGAATTGCCAGGCATGCGAATATTCCGAATAGTGCACCGCTTGCGCCAACTGCAGATCCGTTCGTTCCAAGGACGAAAAGAGTCCAAAACGAATAGCCCAGCGCTGCAACTAATCCTGAAATAAAATAAATCAAAAGGAACCTTTTCCCGCCAACTCGACGCTCAAGTTCAGGTCCGAAGAAAAACAGGAACATCATATTGAAGAGAAGGTGTATCCCGTCAGCATGCAAGAACATGTGAGTGATCAGGATCCAGGGACGGGTAAATATATCAGATGCAACAAGTGCGAAATTATAAAAGTAAATCTGTTTGCCAATGATATTCTGGATAACAAACGAAATGAGAACCAGTAACAAGATAATAAAAGAGTAATTACTTGTGATCGCTGATGCAGCATATTTTAATTTCCTGAAGGCAGGATTTTCCCTTTTTCTTATTACCGTATCTGTTTTATAAATTATTCCTGTTTCCGCCGCCCTTGCTTTGTATGCCGTAAGTCCGGAACAATTATGCGATTCAGGAAGCCTGTGACTATAACAATAAGAGCCGCCGCAGAATTTGCATGTAAAGGGCATCGGGTCTTTGAAACCGCAGTAAAAGCATTCTTTTGTCATTGCTATTCTTCCTTTTCTTTATGATATTGTTATGGTACGACTACAACCTTTAAAGAATTCCCTGCCCCACCAGCGATCTTGAAGCCTTTCTGGATATCTTCGAGACTTACCCTGTCAGTTATCATATCCTGGACATTTATCTTTCCATTCCTGATCAATTCCAGAGCCTCTTCCAGATCAACAGGAGCTGCGCCATAACTGGATACGATGCTTAATTCATTTCTCCAGAAATCCTCAACAGGTATCAGGATGTTCTTATTCGGGATGGCAAAAAGCATTATTATTCCTTTTCTGTCAATGTAACGAAATGCCGCCTCAAAAGCAGGCATCGCCCCTGTACACATAATGATCCTGTCAGCTTTGATGCCCAGTTCTTCATTTGCATTGAATACTTCATCTGCTCCGAATTGCCGCGCTTTCCCCAACCTGAATTCGTTGATATCAGTGGCTATGACTTTTGCTTTTTTGGATTTTGCCACTGCAATGTTTAGAAGACCTGATATCCCTGAGCCCATGACAAGAACGGTCTGCCCTTCCCGTACATCGATTATCCTTTGTGCCCTTACAACACATGCCAGGGGTTCGATCATTGTCCCTTCTTCATAGGAGACATTTTCAGGAAGCAGGTAAGTTCCGTTTTCAACATTTATTTCCGGGATCCTTACATACTCGCTAAATCCCCCAGGATCGTAATTTCCTTTATGAAGCGTTTCGCAGGCTGTGTGGTTCCCGGAAAGGCAGTGCTTGCATGCGTTGCAGGGAACATGATGGCTCACAAAAACCCTTTGCCCGATCTTGAATTTATCTGATCTTGATCCCACGATCAAACCTGTCATCTCATGACCAAGTACACGCGGCGCTTTCTTGATCCTGTACCATTCCATAAGATCAGTTCCGCAAATGCCTGAGGCTTTTACTTTGACAAGAAGCTCACCATTTTTCAATTCGGGTTTTGGCCTCTCTTCTATCCTGATATCGTTGTTATTGTAATATACCGCGGTTTTCATGGTTATTTTGAACTTTTGTATATCTCAAAAGCCTCATCAATTGGCTTCTTATCATGCACTATCGCCCGTACCGCTTTTATCATACCCACGGGGCTGTCGCTCTGGAAAATATTGCGTCCCATATCTACACCGCTAGCGCCATTGGATACTGCGTCATATGCCATTTGCAGCGCTTCTCTCTCAGGCAGTTTCTTGCCGCCGGCGATAACCACCGGGACATTGCCGCAAGCTTCAACGACTTTTCCGAAATCTTCGGTATAATACGTTTTTATGATATGTGCGCCGATCTCAACGCATATCCTTGAGGCAAGGCCAAGGTAACGCGCATCTCTGGCCATCTCTTTGCCAACCGCAGTAACTGCAAGTATAGGGATACCGTATTTTTCACCCTCATCAACAAGCTTTGATAGGTTTTGTATTGTTTCTCTTTCAAATTCCCCGCCAACATATACTGAGCATGTGATCGCGGAAGCGTTGATCCGTATCGCATCTTCGATGCATGTCGTAATGACTTCATTGGATAATTCCTTAAGGATGCTTATCCCGCCTGAAACACGCAAAATTATTGGTATATCCGCAGCCGGATCAATCCAGTTCCTGATTGCACCCCTTGTTATCATTAAAGCATCAGCATAAGGCAGCAAGGGTTCAACCGTCTCACCGAGTCTGGAAAGCCCGGTAGTTGGGCCCTGGAAATAACCGTGATCAACAGCAAGCATTACGCATCGCCCTGTTTTGGGCTTTATTATTCGTGAAATCCTATTTTTCATTCCCCAGTTCATTTTCAATTTCCTCCTATTTTTATTCAGGTTTTACAAGCAAATAGCCTTTTTCGATGAGCCAGTGATGGAATTCATAAGTTGTATGCAGGCATTTCTCCTGGCATATTCCCCTCAGGTCATTATAGTCTGTAGAGTCCTGCGCTTTCTTATTCATCATCACCTGTACAGGACACTGGATGTCGTTACAGTACTCTCTTCGTTTATATTCTATAAAACCTTTGATTGGCACAATCACAAACATGTTTCTGGATACTTAAAATTTTCGCAACCAAAACATTTAATCTTGAATAATAACACTAACCGGATTGGAGTTAAAAATCATGGCAGTTAAAAAATATGAAGGCGCTGTAACGATCGAGATCGATGAAGATAAGTGTAATGGCGATGGCGAATGCATCAATGTTTGCCCCACCAATGTTTTTGAACTCGTGGACGGAAAATCAAAAGCCACACGCATTGCAGACTGTATCGAATGCTGCGCATGCGTGGATGCATGCCCCACAAAGGCGATCAAACACAATTCCTGCTAAACGCCATCTCGAAGTCTCAAAGCTATTTCATCAGGGAGATATGTTTTTCGCATATCTTCGATCACTTTTTCTACGTCGTATTCAGTTCTTTCAAGTTCGATCCGCTTTGTATCAGTATCAAGAATAGCAAAAGCAGACGCTGGATCTTTATCCCTTGGCTGCCCCACCGAACCCGGATTTACTATTATGCCTTCATTGAATTGTTTCTTGAATTGAATATGCGTATGACCAAGGACAAGAATATCAGAACTAGTCATTGTGAGAAGTCCCGGTTCAACGTCTTCCGGATAAACATACTCATCAGGATCGTTCGGGCTTCCATGAACCAGGAATATCTCCGTATCCCCCAATGAAATGACTTCGGTATCTTTTATTTTTGAAATATAGTCCAGGTTTTCACGGCTTATTGTGTTCGATGTCCATCGAAGAGCGCATGCAGCATGCCAGTTAAGATCGGACATATCTCCCGATAGCAGCGCACGTTCATGGTTTCCACGGATCGATATTATCTTTCTTTTCCTGAACAATTCAATAGTCTCATTCGGATAAGGATTATAACCTACAAGGTCGCCTGCATGCAATATCTTTTCAATTCCCAGATTATCCATCTCTAGAAGCACAGCTTCCAGCGCGACAATATTCGAATGAACATCCGCAATTAACCCGATGAACATATCATTAGATATACAATGATTTCCCAAATAGTTGCCTGATGAAAAAAGTCAGGGCATCTATGGGAACACTTGGCGTCCTGGGTCTTGAAATGATCCAGATGGATACGCCTCCTACTACTGCTTATCTTCAAATATACACCGAAAAACGCTGTAATGCGAATTGCCAGTTCTGCGCCCAGGCAAAAGGCTCATCGGCAGACCTTACTCACATTGCGCGCGGCATGTATATACCTTATGATCTTGGGGCTGTTGTCAGTCGCCTGAAGATGGCGTATGACAGGGGCTATCTTGCGCGCGCCTGTATCCAGACGGCGCTTTATGATTCATGGTGGTGGGATACGGTTCATCTGATAAAAATGATCCGGGAAAATAGCCAGATACCCATCTCACTATCGGTTTTTCCAGTAAGCAACGAGCGTTTTGAAGTAATAAGGTCATTAAATATAAATGAAATAGTCATTTCACTTGATGCCTGTACGCCGGAGTTATTCAATAAGATCAAAGGAAAAAGCGCCGGAGGACCTTATTCATGGGAATCGCACATGGATGGGATAAAAAGAGCCTCTGGCATATTTCAAAAAGTGGGAACTCATCTTTTAATTGGTCTTGGGGAAACGGATGAGGATGCCATCAGGCTTATTTCGGAATTATGGAAAAATAATGTTAATTCGGCGCTTTTTTCCTACACCTATGTTCCGGGAACGCAGTTTGAAGGCGCTGTAAAACCAGAGAATGAAATTATCAGACATTACAGGGCTGTTCAGCTTGCACGGCACCTGATAGTTGAAAAACTGGCGGATTACACTGATATGCGATTTGAGAATAATATTATTTGTGATTTCGGGATTGATGAGAATATGCTCCTTTCGATTATCGAAAACGGGAAAGCCTTCCAGACATCGGGATGTCCTGACTGCAACCGACCAATGGCTAATGAGACCTTCTCACGGATTTTCAATTTCCCAAAGAAACCGGGGGAGGATGAGAAAGAAAATATTAAGAGAGAATTGGGAATGAAAATTTAGAGTTCATTTTTCTTCTGCCCCACTCATTGCCGATAAACTGCTGATATATTGCCGATGAATTTCCGATAAACCGTATGTTCGTTTCTCGTTAGATTTATTTGCAATGACGAACCAACCACCTTTTAACCAGGTTTTGAGCAGCAGGCGCTCCATAAGTTCTGAATGTCCCAGGTCTGCTACAACCTGTGATGTAGTCACCTGTTCTGCTTTGGCGAAGTACTCCAGCCACTGCGTCAGGTCGGCTTCGGCGCGCCCTTCGTAATAATTGTGATGCGGGTGCACCGCTAGGGAACCGTAATAACTTTCCAGGTCGCGCGCGGCTTCGATTTCCATGAGCGCGCGGGCGATGGCTGGGGTGAGAGTGTAGAGGGGGAGCCAGATGGTCATGTTCTCAGACAGCATAAATGTCTCAAGCAAACGCAACCTGTGCGCCTTTTAACGACACATTCAATTCATTCATCTGTACAACTTTTGAAGCACCCAGGATTTCTATTTCAAGGATCTTCTTCTCTTTCGAGTTATGCGCGATAATTCCATCAGCAAGGTCAACAGAATCTGCTAATGTACCTTCTCTGAGTCGTATTATCAATGCATCTGCATCGGGGGAGTATTTTATCTGCAAAGTTTCTACCTCCTTTAAAGTTTGACAGGATAACAGGATGAACAGGATTAAAAACGTATCCTGTCAATCCTGTTGATCCTGTCTGAAAAATCACCGTTTTAAAAAACCGCAGATGAACGCGGATGAACGCAGATACTTTCGTCTCTGATGCCGGATTTTTCAGAGAGCAGCAAATCTGATAGAACGCGGATTGCGCGGATAAGAAGTATCCGTGAAAATCCGCGCAATCCGCGTCATCCGTGTTCTATTCTGTGATTTTGAATCTATCTCAAACATAATTCCCAACAATTATATTTTATACACTCTTTTTAATCTATAAAGCCATAAATATTTGGTTAGTTATCTCCATTAGCCACCCTTATTACCTTATCCCACCCATATTAAATCAATATCATGCCCCGACTTCCCCCAAACCAGAAACTGACCACAGATTTTCCAGTCCTCCATTTCGGGAAAGTTCCTGAATTTGACAGAAATACATGGGATTTTCGCGTTGAAGGACTTGTGGAAAATCCCGTCCGGTTGACATATGATGAATTACTGTCGCTTGAAAAAACAACCGATATAAGTGATTTCCATTGTGTGACAGGATGGAGCAGGTTTGATAATAAATGGGAAGGCGTGCGGTTCAGTGATATTGCAAAACTCGTAAAACCCAAAAGCAACGCCATGTTCGCAACAATAGAGGCGGATGGCGGATATACAACAAGTATGCCGCTTAATGAGCTCATGGAGCCTGATGTCCTTTTCGCATATAATTTTGATGGAAAGCCTCTTGAAGCCCTGCACGGCGGACCGCTGCGGCTTGTCGTTGCGAAAAAATACGCTTACAAGTGCGCCAAATGGGTACGAAAGGTGATATTTACTGAAAAACAGGAACTGGGTTTCTGGGAAGACAGGGGTTACAGCAATACGGCAGATCCCTGGAAAGAGGAGCGGTATTCGTATTAATTGGGCAGATGACTTTCAAATAGTGTGACAGTTTCAAATCATGTTGGTACCATTTCAAACAAAAAGAAGGATGAAGAATATGAATTAACTTTCAGATGAAGGAATGCTGTATAGTATAGTTATGTTTCCCTTCTGGTGCCAATGATGATTAAACATAGAGAATAAAGTATAATATTCTGAATAACAATGGCATTGCTGACGGCGTCTCGGACATTAAAACTACCAGCAACACTGATAATAAAACCTAATGTACCAATTATTAATCCTATTGTTACAAGTATATCTTTGTTCATGGTTCCACCAAATAATATCATATAAACATTCTCAAAGGATATATTTAAATGTTCTCCGCCAAACAAACAGCAATGTAAGATTTTCAGGCTGTAATAAGTTTAGAAGATGGAGTAAAATCATGTGGTCAAACAATTCAGGAATTATTCGAATTAAGTGGAAAATTACAGGAGGAATTGAAAATTATGCAAGAAGGAAATAAATTAAAATTGGAAAAATGTAGTGAAGCGATTTGTTTGAAAAACTAACACTTCATTCCTTTAACAAATCTCTGATCCTCACAAGCGGTGTCAGCTCAATATCTTCAGCCGCAAGAGCCGCGCGCGCCCCCTCCTCGCGGTCAACGACCACGATGACATTGCTGATGATGAGGCCTTCCTCTCGCAATAACTTGATGGCCTTCATGACAGAACCGCCAGTCGTTGCGACATCTTCCACCATTAGAACCCTGCTACTTTTTACAAAATCCCCGACGATCTGTCCTTTTGTTCCGTATTCCTTGGCTTCTTTTCGGATTATTATAAGTGGCAGATCCGTTTCAAGCGACACAGCAACAGCTATGGGCACGCCGCCAAGGGCGACACAGCCGATGTAATCGGCATCTATCGATTTGGTCTTTATTTTTTCGGCTATTTCGCTGGCTATCAATTTCAATATCCCTGGAATTGCGCTTGCTTTTTTGATATCGATATAATACTTGCTCTTTTTTCCTGATGCAAGGGTAAAATCCCCGAATTTAATTGCACCGCATTCCTTTAGGTGATCGCAGAGAGATGTCATTACCATGGCTCCTTTTTCAATTTGGCATAATATCCAATAATATTAGTCAGCCTATGTAAAAGCGGTGTAAAAAGGATAACAGTTACCATTATCCACGGATATGAAAGAAAATTATCCGAAAACCACAGAGGATCAAAGGCATATGTCAATATCCAGGCGCCTGCCACAAAATCAAGCTGGTCAACAAGCGGGAATTTTGCGCCGCGCTCATACCCAAGTCTTCTCTTGAAAAAACTCTTTATCATGTCGCCAAGAAGAGCACCAAAAGAGAGCGTGATAATAGATACAAGCGTGAAAACTCCAAGAAATGAAAGTGAAGTCACCTGCATCTGGATAAGACCTATTACTACGCCGCATGCTGTTCCCCCAAGAAGGCCGCGAAATGTCTTCCCGTCGCCAAATATCCTGCGCCCGTCCTTCCATTTCTTTCCAAGATCGATGGGCGTTCCGCCGCCAAAAACGACCGCTGTTGGATTTGCGATATAGGCAGGAAGCATCAACCATGATGCTTTAATAATTAACCAAAATATCGTTGCGAGTATTTCAAACATTATTTCCCCTGTTCACAGGATTGAAGGAGAATTGCTCGATCTTAACCCCTGCCTTGTCAAAAAAAACCAGCGCTTCTTTATCAGGATATACTGTCCCGAACACGACTTTCTCGACTCTGGAATTGATAAGCATCTTTGCGCAAAGGATACATGGCTGGTGTGTGCAGTAAACGGTTGCGTTCTCGATACTGACACCGTGAAGCGCAGCCTGGATGATGGCATTCTGTTCAGCATGCACGGCGCGGCATAGTTCATGGCGCGTGCCAGATGCTATGTTGTTTTGCTGCCTGATGCAGCCGATATCGAGACAATGCTCAAGATTCCTGGGCGCGCCATTGTAGCCCGTTGAAAGTATCCGCTTGTCTTTGACTATTACCGCTCCCACCTGGTTCCTGAGGCAAGTGGAACGTTTTGCAACGACAGTCGCTATCTCCATAAAATATTCATCTATTGTGGGTCGCATCGGCGAATAATAAGCGCCAAACGATAAATATTTACTGCTTAAAGATAAATGGTTCTTATGAAATCAATCGTTTTACTTTCATCCGGGCTTGATTCAACAGTTGCATTCAAGGAAGCCTTCGACAGGTGCGAAGAGGTTTTCTGTGTGACTTTTGATTACGGGCAAAGAGCAAGAGAAAAGGAGATCGCATATGCAAATACCATCTGCGAGAAGTTTAAAGTGGGGCATATTGTCATCCCCCTTCCCTGGTACGGCTCATTTCGCGGTGTCCTGACGGGGAGAGGGGAAATGCCAAAAATTTCCGGAAATGAACTGGATGACAAAGAGGTGACACAAAAAACAGCCGAACAGGTATGGGTGCCTGCACGAAATGTTGTTTTCCTGTCAATTGGGGCGGCCCTTGCTGAGAACTTTAATTATGACCACATAGTCACAGGTTTTGACGCTGAAGAAGCTGCTACATTTCCAGACAATACCATTGAATTCGTGGACCGTTTCAATGAAATGCTAAAATTTGGTACTCTGACAAAAACCTCAGTATATGCTCCTTTGATCTCCATGAACAAAACCGATATAGTGAAACACGGTCTTGAAATAAATGCACCTATTGAATGGTCATGGTCATGTTATGAGGGGGGCGAGAAGCCATGCGGTGCCTGCGAATCATGCCTGCGGCGCGATCGGGCTTTCAAGAACGCTGGAGCAAGAGACCCGTTGTTGGAACGGCTGCAAACTTCTGGTTGAAGCAAAGGCAACCGATGCGACCTCTTTTACAAAGAACATGGTGCCACCATACACAAGACCATTAGCGCCAGCCTCATTGACAGCAAGCGAGCTGAATAAGCCAAGAAGCGTTATTCGCAAGAAATGTATGGATATTCTGTGACCGTTCTAAGTTCAGCCCTGCGCTGATGAAAAAGAGTTCAATTAGCGCAATAAATTGTTTCCATTTTTGTTGCAAAATCGCAAATTAGCCTGTTAATTTTTTTATTTCTTAAACCGGAATGAACATAAGTGATAAATATAATACTGTATTATCCTAACGAATAGCAGGAGATTTTCCATTGGACGACGTTATAATAAAAATTAAAGGCATGATGTGCGGTCATTGCGAAAAAACCGTGACCGAAGCAGCAAAGAGTGTTAAAGGGGTCACAAAAGCCTCAGCAGATCATAAGAAAGGCGAGGCAAAAGTTTCATTTGATTCTTCAGTGACAACTCTTGAAACAATTAAAAAAGCCATCAAGGACGCAGATTATGAGGTCATAGATGACGATGAAGCCTGCCCCGTTCCAGGAAAAACCGCCATCATTGAACCTTCAGCAAAAGTTGCTGATAAAATTATTGAGAAAATTGTGGATAAAGACGGAGAGATAAAGAAGACACCTATAAAGATCACAGGAATGACATGCGCATCGTGCGCCCAGAATATTGAAAAAGCCCTCAATAAAATTGATGGTGTCGTGAAAGCTTCTGTTAACTTCTCTTTCGAAAAAGCTGCAGTGGAATATGATTCTTCAAAAGTGACCACTGAAGAACTTGAAAACACAATAACATCACTGGGGTATGGAGTTGCAAAGAATGAAGTAACGCTGAAGGTAGGGTTGATGCATTGCGCCTCATGTGCGCTCAATATCGAGACAGCGCTTAAGAAAACCACGGGAATAAAATCGGTAAACGTAAGTTTTCCGCTTGAACGCGCGAAAATTGCATACGACCCGGAATTTATTTCAGTCCAGGATATTATCAAAGTAATAGAAAATGTGGGGTACAGTGCCTCTTTGAAATTAGAAAAATCCGATGCCGACCGGGAGCAAAGGGCGCGCGATGAGGAGATCAAACGGCAAAGGACAAACCTGGTAATTGCTCTTGTGCTTGCAATCCCGATCTCTCTTGGCGACATGGGACGAAACCTTGGCTGGGCATTCGTACCTGATTTCCTGAAAAACGATTATTTGCTTTTCATTCTTGCCACAATCGTAATGCTGTTCCCGGGGCGGCAATTCTTTGAAGGGACGTACAAAGGTCTTAAACACGGCATGACTGACATGAATCTCCTGATAGCGACCGGAACAGGAGCAGCATATTTAGTAAGCGTAGCAGCCACATTCCTTGATCTTGGCGAGGCATACAAACATACCTATTATGACACTGCAGCACTGCTTATCATGTTCATTGTGCTCGGGCGATATCTTGAGGCGATGACGAAGGGAAAGACATCTGAAGCCATAAGGAAGCTCATGGGACTTGCCGCAAAGACGGCGCGCATAATGGTGAATGGTGAGGAGAAAGAGATACCTGTTGAGGATGTAAAGATCAATGATATCGTAGTCGTAAGACCAGGTGAGAAAATACCTGTTGATGGAAAAGTCGTTAATGGTCTCACAGCAGTGGATGAGTCCATGCTTACAGGCGAGAGTATGCCTGTTGAGAAAACTGTTGGCGCAGAAGTCATTGGCGCTACTATGAACAAGACAGGTATGATTAAATTCACCGCTACGAAAGTTGGGTCTGACACCGCACTTGCTCAGATAATTAAACTTGTAGAAGACGCCCAGACGCAGAAGGCACCTATTCAGAAACTTGCAGACATCGTGGCGGGGCATTTCATACTTGCAGTGCATGTGCTTGCCCTGCTTACCTTCTTTTTCTGGTTCTTTATAGGATTTGAAAAATTCAACGTGCCTTCAACATTCGGGATGGGGATGGCTTCTCCTTTTCTTTTCTCGCTTCTGATATCCATAACAGTTCTTATCATCTCCTGCCCCTGTGCCGTGGGGCTGGCAACACCTATTGCTATAATGGTGGGAACAGGTAAAGGTGCCGAGAACGGCATTCTCATCAAGGGCGGTGAAGTGCTCGAGAAAGCACAAAAGCTTGATACGATCGTTTTCGATAAAACCGGGACGCTAACAAAAGGCGAGCCAGCGCTTACTGATGTGATTGCTGTAAAGGGATCTGAGAATGAAGTACTGAAACTTGCAGCAATAGCAGAAAAGGGGTCTGAACATCCGCTTGGTGAAGCCATACTCAAAGGCGCAAAAGCCAGGGGGATCGATGTACCGGATGCAGAGAGTTTCAAAGCAATACCAGGCCGTGGAGTAGAAGTAAAATATGGCGGAAAGAGGGTGCTTATAGGAACCCGCAAGCTTATGTCAGAAAACGGTATGGATGTCACATCACTCATAGGAAAACTGGAAGAACTCGAACAAAATGGAAAGACTGCAATGTTCGTGGCAGAGAATAACGAAATAGCTGGTATCATAGCGGTTGCCGATACTCTGAAGGAAAATTCAAGGGAAGCTGTTGCCAATCTGCATAAAATGGGCTTTTCGGTCGCAATGATAACGGGAGACAACAAAAGGACTGCAGAAGCTATCGCAAAACAGGTAGGGATCGACAGGGTATTGTCAGAAGTACTTCCTGAAGATAAGGCTTCTGAAATAAAGAAACTCCAGGCCGAAGGCAGGAAAGTAGCGATGGTAGGGGACGGGATTAACGATGCCCCTGCGCTTACTCAATCAGATGTGGGCATCGCCATTGGAAGCGGCACGGATGTGGCGATTGAATCCGCACAAATTGTGCTGATAAAAAATGATGTGCGGGATGTTGCAAAAGCAATACGACTGAGCAAACTAACCCTTCGCAAAATAAAACAAAACCTTTTCTGGGCTTTCTTCTATAACTCCGTGGGAATACCCATAGCTATGGGCATACTGTATCCTTTCACCAATCCCCCGTATCTTATCAATCCGGCACTTGCTGCCGCGGCGATGGCTGCAAGTTCAGTTACGGTCACAATGAATACGCTCCTTATGAAGCGCATAAAATTACAGGAGTGAATTATGGAAAAAAAACTTGGGATTTACAGTTTAGTTGCAAGTATTGTAACTTCGATTGTTATTGTGTTAATTTTCTACTTCCTTGCTGCTGGTAAAGTGAGCATAAATCCTGAAATGTACAAACCCATAGATATGTATGCGGGGATGGTGTATGTATTTGTGCTTTCTATGATAGTGTCGGCATCGATATGGCCAGGGATCATTGAGAAAAAGCTGAAGGGATAATATTTTGTTTTAAAGAAAAAAAAGGGAAACACAGAAGATTTATTAAATCCCTGTGTTTCTTATTCATTGATGTTGATTTTTCTTAGTGTGCCCGCGCAGCCATGGGTATAGAGTACATCCACAGTGCTATAATACCGAACATCAATATCAATACGATATAAGGCAGCACAGATGACCTTGAATTGGGGTTATTAGTGGATATTTTATATGCTGTATATATGGCACCCAGGATTCCAAGTATCGAAAGAATATACTGGATAATCTGTATTGTAGGCATATTCAATATTGACAGGTCTCCTGTAATATTCCAACCCACAAGGGATGCCGAACTATAGAGAACGGAAAAACCTTCACCGAGGAAATGCTTGGCATTATGCGCAAGGTGTATTCCCAGTCCCAGGGGAATTAGAGCATATCCATAACGAATAAAGCCGGAAAGAGTCGTTTCCATGGAATCCTTCGATACGGCACTCATTTCTGCTGTCTGGTCTGCTATCATATCAGAATTTGATGTTTTTCCTGACATTATACTTGAAACAAAACTTGCAGCCAGCATAAGCAATAGTGGTATTAACATTCCTGAGGCAAAGATCAATGTCCACGCCACCGGGAAATTCGTGATGCCAGTGGTATTCTCAAACCATGTCATGAATGGTTCCCATACCTCAAGCATTATCACGGTCTGGCTTACTACGATACCGATCAAAGCAGTGGCAAGGAATGATTCTTCAAACCGTGGTTTCTTGATGAACCATAGTTCGCTTGTTGGTGGACGCGGGGTTATTCTTATTGCATCAAGATCGCATGTCTTTATGCAATTAGAGCAGAAGTTGCAGGCACGGTTGGAATCCATGGTCCTTGGATATTCAAACATCGAGCAACCTTCTGTTTTTCCATCACCCTTATAACATAAAGGCGTCTTGCATGTCTTGCAAACTTCGCTGTCTGTCCTGAGTTCAAGTGCTGAACTCATGGAATAGTTGCTTGAAAGACCGCCAAGGAAACATAAATAGCGGCACCATGCTCTCTTTTCATATACTGCTCCCATGAACACTACGCCAATAAATATGAACAATAATAGAATTCCTGTATTTAAAGGAGATTCAACAACGCCAAAGATAACATCAGACCATGTTATGATAAGAAATGCGAATATAATTATCCAGACACCATACGTCTGAAGGAATTTTGGCACTTTTCTTTGCATGCCCACTTTTTTCTGCACTTCATCGCTCACTCTTGAAAGAGGACAGACCGAACACCACAGTCTCCCGAACAGCAGGAAAAGGACAGGTAAAATCGGCCATAGGAATATCCACATCATGATGGAGCCAAAATTTGAAGATGCTTCAGCACTGCCAAAGAAAAGTTTTATCACGATTATTGCGAATATTATCATTGTTGGTAGGACGAAAATCAGGGGGTACCAGCGGCTTTTAAGAAGAGATTTTAACGTGGGATAATTCAGGAAGTTGATTTTCTTGAGTTCTTCTGTCTTTGAAGCATAGTATCCCAAAATTCCAATTATCCCGATAAATAGTGCTATCACATACCAGTTCACTTCCCCATTCACGCCATGTCCTGCAGCAGGTTCATCCGTGTTCATTGTGCTGGGATCATTCATATTCATATTATCCATTTGCGCATTCGCAGGTAAAGCGAATGCAAACAACAATAAAATCATACTTAAAATTAATATTTTTTGATTCATTCCGTTTTCTCCGTCTTTACATCACATGTAAAGTCTGCCCTTTTAGTACCTTCGGGTATTTAAATACAGCGAAAGCAAAAATTATTAAGGAAATGATTCTTAAAATGGACAAAACCAATATATACTTTGTTTTACATCAAGTGTAAAGAATGGAACCTTCAAATATCTCAATAATTCTGGTTTTTTTAGCAGGGGTAGTTACTATAATGAAACCGTGCTGCTTACCACTTGTTCCTATAATATTTTCAGGTTCCGGAGGCCATAAGTTTCGGCCACTTGCCATTGTTTCAGGGCTAACGGTCAGCTTTACAACTATGGGTGTGCTGGTATCTGCTTTTGGGGCTACATTTGGAGCATATACTGATTATTTACGCAACATTGCTATCCTGTTTATAATAACCATGGGTCTTGTGCTTTTTGATGAAGATGTGAATATGGAGTTCATGAAGTTATCAGGTTCAATAACACAGGGTTTAAGGCAAAATTTTGGGTTCTTAAATAAGTTCTCTTCCAAAATGCCTCAAGGAAGCCTGATGAGTGGATTTTTCCTGGGCATGTCGCTTGGTGTTCTCTGGATCCCTTGTGTTGGTCCTGTACTTGGCGCTGTGCTTGCATTAGTCGCATCGGTAGGAAATACAACATATGGCGCATGGATGTTGTTCGTTTATTCTATAGGCATGAGTTTACCAATGCTTGCAATTGCATATTACGGGAAGAAGTTCACTAATAGATACACATGGTTTTCAAGGAATGGAGAGCTTCTTAAGAAATTATCCGGTCTTGTGCTTATAGTAGCTGGAATATTGCTTCTTTTTGGTATAGATAAACTCTTTATTAGATTGCTCTCTCCTTATTTCCCCACAACTTTTTATGGAATTTAAGATTTTCCAACTTTTTAATTAGTTTACATTCTTCTCCTTTTAAGTAGTTTTTGCTTAATAAATATAAGAAAAATATCGATTATTTATTCATTTTGTAAATGGAAATTGATATAGCGAAGAAACTTAACTGTATACCCATAACATGTTCAGAAAAATACTTTTTTTATTGACAACCATAGCATTGATCGTTTCAACTTATATGATATTCTTCCTTGCGCCCATTCCCGTTAATCCTATGGAAGCTGTAGGAGATCCCATAAATTTCAAAATATTCTACTTTCATGTTCCCATAGCAGCCACAGCATATCTGGCTTTCACAATTGTATTTGTTTCCAGTATAATGTATCTGAGGACAAAGAAAGAAAAATGGGATATAAGAGCAGTTTCGGCATCAGAAATCGGCGTGATATTCGCTTTCCTTACTCTTATCACAGGCTCTATCTGGGCAAAATCGGCCTGGGGTGAGTACTGGGTATCGTGGGATGTCAGGCTAAATACCTCTCTTGTCCTTTTTTTAATCTATGTATCTTATCTTATGGTGAGAAAATCCATAGATGAACCTGAAAAACGCGCAAGGCTCTCGGCAGTTTTTGGCATTTTTGGCTTTATAAGTGTACCTTTGAGTTTCCTGTCCATCAGGTTGTGGAACAGGGCTACCGTTCACCCGGTTGTGATAGGTCCGGGAGGAGGGGGGATCACTGGAGATGCCGTTATTGGTACGGTCCTTATGAACATTATTGCATTCTTCCTTCTCCTGACATCCCTGATAATTTTGCGCATGGAAAATGAGAAATTGGTTGACGAGATAGCTTCTATCAAACGTCTGAAAAATTTATAAAATAGTTTATTTGCGTAACCTTTAATACACTTTACGTCAGTTGTAAACTAATGGTCAGGCTGGATCAAATCGATCTTTCTAAAGACGGTCTCAACAAGTTCTTCAGTCCTATTGAAACCAGGATAATGAAAACTTTGTGGAGCGAAGGGGAGATGACGACAACAATGCTGACCGAAAAAACAGATATTCCATTGACAAGTGTTGCTGTCACTGTGGACAGGCTGGTTAAGGCTGGGTTTGCAATGAGGCACTTAGAGCTCATAAATGGCAGGATAAAATATTTCTATGAACCTATTTTTTCTGAAAAAGAGATTGCCACAATAATCACTAATAGAATCCTGGATAGACTTGTGGATGCATTCGGACCTCTGGCACTAGAGAACTTTTCAAAATACAGTGATAAGAAATAAAGTAAGTAGAGTTCGAATAGAACCCAAAAGATTTACCATAAAGTACTTATGTTTACACCGTATGTAAACTATTATATGATAGAACTTGATAATCTCGATGTCAAGATATTGGCACATCTGCAGAGCAACAGCAGGGAATCTTTCCAGGAGATAGCAAAGTGCTGTCTTACAAGCGTCCCAACCGTCAAGAGCCGTGTGGACAGGATGCTTGAACTTGGGATAATCAGTAAATTCACCATAGATATCGATAATAGTAAGCTGGGTATAACCGAAGCAATACTCCTTGTAAATGCAAAGCCAGGCGCTGTCAGCAGGATAACTGAAGAGCTCCGGAGTCTTGAAGAGGTTAAGGAGCTGTATGTAACCTCTGATTCTGACACAGCCATAGTATCAAGGGTAGCAGGGGATATGCGGCGGATTCTAACGATACAGGAGAGAATAAATCTTACTGATGTGAATAACATCCGTATATTATCAGTAAAAAATGCGTTCACAAAGGATTCAACTATCCCGCTTGCCTCTTCCAGTATAAGCCTGACATGTTCTTATTGCAATAAGAAAGAGGCAGGAGACGCTGTAAAGAAGAAATTCGACGACAAAGACTATTTCTTTTGCTGCACCACTTGTCAGGATGAGTTTGAAAAGAAATACATGAAATTGTCCGCAAAAGCTTGATGTGCAATAATTTTAAAAACACTGATGAAAAAAGAAAAACGTAATTTATTGATAATTATAATAGTATTTGTTATCCTGAATATTAATTTAAATGGAAGTGCACTTTCTTCAGGAGTCAAGAGCAATTCTCTCCAGTGGTTCCCATCTTTAGCTGCTGATAATGGCACAGTATATATTGTCTGGGCAGATGAGCGAAACGGTAATTATACAAGGATAATGAATAATCAGCCCCATAAAGCAGGGGATATATATCTTTCAAAAGGAAGCTTTCAGAACGGGTGGACTTTTGATAAGAATATCAGGATAAATGAAATCAAAGGAACTACAGGACACGGGTCACCCTCAATAGCCATTGATAGTGGCAATATCTATGTTGCATGGGAGGATGATAGATATGGATTTGAAGAGCTTTATTTTTCAACTGCTAAAGAAAACAATATAACGTTCAAAAAGGATTCGCCCGTTGTTGAAGATGCCGGAAGTCAGGTATTGCCTTCCATTGAGGTCCGCAATGGAACCGTATATGCAACAATGATGAACAAGAAAACCTGGGATATAGAATTCACAGAAGGAATTTCCACCAACAGTGTTTACAAATTCGATAAACCGATACGAGTGAATGACGATCCTGCCGGTAACTGGCATTATGCGCCATCGCTTGCTGTGGATGATGAAAAAAATGTGTGTATTGCCTGGCTGGATGCGAGGAATGGTAATTATAATATTTATTTTTCACATGGAATAAAAGAAAACGGAATCTGGCGATTTAGCACGAATATGAGAGTAAATGATGATTCTGCTAATGTATCCCATTATACTCCTTCACTGGCATTTGAAAATGGAAGTGTGTATATTGCCTGGTACGATGACCGGAATAAAGATTTTGACATATACTTCTCAAGAGGCAGGTTCGAAAATGACAGTTGGAAATTTGATAGTAATATCCGGGTAAATGACGATGAGATAGGCGATCAAATGCATCCTGAAATTGTAGTGAGAGATAGTGAAATTTTCATAGTATGGGAAGATGGCAGAGACGGCGGCTCTGACATTTATTTCTCAAAAGGAATGAAGAAGAATGGAAGACTTGAATTTATAAAAAATACAAAAGTAAATGATATCAAAGGAAAGCATTATGACCCTCAAATCGGGGTAATAGGAGGCGATGTTTATGTTGCATGGCAGGCAGAAGTAAAGGACGGAGGAGACATATATTTTTCAGATGGTAAATACGATGGTAAAACCTGGGTTTTCAGCAGTAATATCAAAATAAACGATGACTTAACAGATTCGTTTACAAAACCAGATCCAGTATTCTTGGGCATGATTCTTGGTCCGGTTATCGTATCGATCATAATCGTGGGATTCTTAAGAAAATATGGACATTGAAAAAAATAACCAGGATAAAAGAAAATATGATATACTTCAAGATGAAGCTACAACATCGTTTTTCAAAAACCGCAAAACCCAGTTCCTCTTTCAACTGCCAGCAGTTCTGTTTTTCGTTCTTGTCGTACTGGCAGGCTTTTTCGGGATCCAGAACAGCAACAAGAGCCTTACAACCATTTCAATCTGGGTTATATGGTGGTCGCTTCTTTTAATAAGCCTGGCGCTAGTGGGAAGGGCCTGGTGTTTCATGTGTCCTTTTGGAGCCATCGGGGACTGGGTACAGCGTCGGACTTTTTATAAAAGAGTCAATGACACATTCAGTTTAAAGAGGAAATTCCCCGCAAAATTCAGAAATCTTTCCCTGGCAGCGATTCTATTTCTTGTGATAACATGGGCTGATTTCCAGTTCAATCTTGTGAACAGCCCACTTTTGACAGCGTATTTTATTGTTGCTTTACTCGGTCTCGCTGTAATAATATCAATTATTTTCGAGCGCCGTTCCTTTTGCAGGTATGCATGCCCCATAACTGGATTAATAGGTTTATATTCAATGTTTGCGCCTATTGAATTAAGAGCAAAAGATAAAGAAACCTGCAAAGCCTGTAAAGAAAAATACTGTATATCAGGCAACGAAAAAGGCTACCCATGCCCGGTTTTCGAATATCCGGGAACCATGGAGAAAAACACACACTGTATCCTCTGTTCAGAATGCATAAAAACCTGCCATCGGAACAACATCTCCCTTAATCTTCGTTCCTTTGCAGGAGATTTTTTGAATTTGAAAAAGACCCGGATGGATGAATCAATATTCATATTGATGCTCCTTGGAGTGACTATATTCCAGACATTGATCATGATACGGCCGTGGGCTGTTTTTACACGGGATTTAATGATATATACTGGCGCCAGTTACGATACGGTTCGATTCGTTTTATTCATTACTTCGGCAGTAATCCCCATTCTGATTTATTCAATAGTCATCGCCTTTTCAAAATTGCTCATTAAAAAAACATCGTTCAAGGACATTTTCACCGGCTATGCATACTCCATTATTCCCCTGGGGTTGCTGATGCATCTATCCCATAACCTCCGCCATTTACTGGAAGAAGGGACCGGGATCATTCCTGCCCTTTCGGATCCTTTTGGCTTTGGATGGGATATATTCGGGACATCAGGATATATGCCTGCTCCGGTTCTCAACAATAACAACATTCTCCTGATCCAGTGGCTGCTAATGTTTATCGGATTGGGAGTTTCAATTTCAATCGGTAAAAAGATTTCTGGGAGGATGTTCCATGATAATAAATCTGCCTATATCCCTGTACTGATATTCGTTCTCATATTTTTCATTTTTAATCTCTGGGTACTGGGACAGCCGATAATGCATAAACATTGAAGAGCTGAAAAAAAGAAGGAAATTTTTTCACCTTCTTTTTACCAGTACTGCCGCGAACAGCGCTGAAATAGCCAGGAACACTTCAAATGCTGGCGCTTTTGCTGTTTCTGTCGGAGTTGGGGTGGAAGTTGGTGTTAGCGTGGCTTGCACAGCAAATACCAATTTGCTCACGCCGGTCTCGAAACTATGCCTAACCTGTGCACCATCAAAGATCGCAGTGCCAAAGGAATACTCCTTTTTCATATCTGAAAACTGCACATCATACTGGCTTCCTGTTGTCAGCTTCCTGCCATATTCCATCGTCCACCTGCCATCAGCATAAACAGCCCTGGCCATTATATCCGCCCTGTCCCCGTCAGGAGGTCTCGCTATGATTGCGGCTATTTCGTCATTAGCCTTATATGTATCCTTGAAGGGCTGCTTCTCGGCATCAATAATCCAGTAGGGCGCAGCGGGCTGGTCTGCCGATGTATAGTTAGGGGCGGTCTTGGCAGCATTGATATTTGTATAATAAGGCACGAGCCCGGGATCACTCTTCCTCCCGGCATCCGACGATTTGGACTTATCGTAACGTGTGGAATCCACATACTGGTCATCTATATAACCTGATGGATTTGTTCGTACAAGTTTTGCGTGCCAGATATCCGCCATTTCACCCGGGTTTGCAGTATATTTGTTACCGAAGGATTTTCCAGCCTCTCCGGCATGGCATGTTGAGAAACATCCGGTATTATCGAATCCCGGGGAGTTTATATTCCAGATTTGGGCGAACTTGTCTTCGTAGTACTTGTTGTTGTCTCCACCTTTATCATCCGGATCCTTGAGCTGCTTCCATGTATTGTCCGCCTGTTTGACCCAGGGCTCACGCCTTAAGCTTTCTGTCGGGTCGTTCCATGCCGCAAGGAAATACACCGAGTCATCAGTATAAATGCTTTTCAGAGTTACTGCATGCGCGCCTGTATTTGCTCCACCGGCCACATTCACCGTCATGGCAGTTGCCTGGTTCCATAATGCTTCAGGCGTGCCATCTATGACCGGTGCAGCTTCCACCTTTACAGACGTAAGGGTGCCGGCTGAACCCAATACGATGCTTAGCGACAGCCATATCACCAATCCTACCACTATTGATTTATTGAAGTTACATGTTTTCATATAATTCCTCCAAGATATTACCTGCATTATGTTTCTCAGTATTTCATAATGCTTTATTTACTATTCATCCTTTATAGATTATAAGCATTTTTGAAAAAACAAATACACTAAACAACTAAACTCCAAATGCCACTCTATTCAGCGCAGCAGCTCATCTTGCTGACATCATTCCTGAATGATTGTGCAACCAGTTTTACTGCTTCTGTCATAGTCGGAAAAACATGGATAGTGTCTATAATATCATCAATGGTCATGTCATATTTAACAGCAAATACTCCTTCATGGATCATCTCCGATGCAAGCGAAGCCAGTATGTGGACTCCGAGTATGCGCTCCGTTTTTGCATCAATCACCATTTTTATAAGTCCACGTGAATCATTTTCCAGGAGCGCTTTAGGCACAAGCTCCATTGGAATGGTGCTGCATCTGCATGTAATTCCTTTCTCCTCAGCCTGTTTTTCTGTCAAGCCAACGCTTGCTACCTGAGGTATGGTGAATACAGCATGAGGCACTGCCGAGAAGTCCATCTTTTTTCCTTTATTGGCTATCGCGTTCTCACCAGCAATTGCACCTTCTTTCCCAGCCACAGTTTCAAGCATGGGTTCGCCTGTAACATCGCCCGCTGCCCAGATATTTGGAGAAGTGGTTCTCATTTCCTCATTTACGATTATTGCACCTTTTTTATTTACCCTGACACCTGCTTTTTCAAGACCCATATCCACAGTATTGGGTCTCCTGCCTGTAGACATAAGCAATTTTTCAGCCTCGAATTCCCTTTTTTCCCCTCCAACAATCGCGCTGACTACGATGTTACCTTTTTCTTTCCTCACACTTTTCAAAATCACATTTGTTTGAATATTTATGTCCTCTTCTTCAAGATATGTTTTAAGATAATCCGAAATTATAGTTTCTTCTTCCGGTATTATTCCGGGACTTCTCTGGAGTATAGTTACTTTCGTTCCAAAATGCGAGAACATCTGGGCAAATTCAAGACCAAGAGCTCTTCCACCCAGCACAATCATTGAAACGGGAAGTTCAGGTAACTCCATAGCCTCAACATTAGTAAGATAATCCACTTTATCTATGCCTTCTATTGGAATAATGTGTGGTGAAGAACCTGTGGCGATGACGAACTTGTCAGCCTGAAGAATCTTTCCATTCACATTGACTTCATTTTTTGAAACAAAAGCAGCTTTCCCCTTTATCAGAGTTATTTCCAATGAGTCAATTACTTTGATATATCTGCCATTCCTCAAACCCTCCACGATCTCTCTTTTTTCATTTATTGTTTCCGCAAAGTCAAGGTTAGTCCTTACATCCAGCCCCATATGACCATGATTCCTGTAGTAGTTGATCTCTCCAACGAGCAAAAGGTGCTTGCTTGGCACGCAGCCAACATTGACGCATGTTCCGCCGATTGTACCTTTTTCGATCATCGCGACTTTTGCTCCCAGATTCACGGCTTTTATCGCTGCACCAAAAGCAGCAGCACCGCTGCCGAGGATTATTAAATCATATTTTTCCATGTTAAATACCAGATTTTGCGTAGTTTTTCTCAGTAAATCTATTTTAGTGAAGCAGTATATAGTTTGGGATAGCCTTATCTGCAAGAACTACGATCGCTACTTTTATCACGCTACATCTTCCACTGCATTTTCTGTGTCTTTTTCAGACAATCCAATAAATGAATTAATGGAGTCCCATAAGAAGCTATATATCACTCAGATTATAATCATCTCGCAAGGAGAAATTTATTTTATGACAATGCGAGAAGAATTAGAAAAATTGGCTAAAGCATGTGAAGAGTGTTCTGGCAAAGATACTGCCTCATTGGATGAACACCTTGAGAAATGTCCTGCATGCCAGGAATACAAAATGAAGGCTGAGAAAATCGACCAGATGATGGAAGCCGTACAAATGCTGGCATCAAAATCCGAAGAAGATAGGCGAAAGATATTGGGCGCACGGATGGAACAGTTCTCAACTATGCCGGAAGATAAAAGAATGTCTGCAATAAGTGATATGCTCGATACCATTGCAGAACTGTCAGAAGAAGACAGGATTAAAATTGTAAAAACAAGAACAGATATCATGTCAGGTTTACCAAAACAAAAAAAGGAAGCTCTGATGGGAACCTTAAAGAAAGTGATGTCGACATGGTCAGAAGAAAGAAAGATGATGGAAAAACAGGCTGTAATGGCTGCCACCCAGGATTATTTCATCCTTAAAAGAATGATGGTCAGGATGATGTTCAAGAAGATGCTGGCATAAGAGGAACAAAAATGCTGGTAGAAGATACAAAAGAGAACCTTAATATCTGCATGGACTACTGCGGAACCTGTCCAAGTCTTCCCTTCCCCACAAATCCGATGCTGTTTTGTGCAAGAGGTAAATCCCCTGAAAAAATTGAAAAAAAAGGCTGTAAATGCCCAAAATGTCCTGTGCATGAAAAACACAAGTTGAAGGGATATTATTTCTGCGATTCAGGGAAAGCGCCATAGATGGAAAATGGAGTCTTAAAAAAATTCAAGTCCTATATGACCACTTTACTGTTCTTGATATCGCAAGCAAGTTTAAGAAGACTATGAACCATGTTTTCCAGATCTTCCTGAGTATATTTGTTTTTCTGGATATCATCCCAATCTTTGGTGGTATCTTCATCATTAGGCCCCACCCATGAAGCAATCATATCCTGCGGCATGTGGAATCCTACCCAGTTTAGAAAGTTCATGAGATTCCCTGCCACATGCTGGACTCCATCCACATGACCTATTACTATCAGTCCTGCCACTTTATTCTTAATTAATTTATTGCCAAACCAGACATCTGAATTCTCGATACAGTTCATTCTTTCCACAAACTTCTGTATCAATGCTGAATGGTTATTCCAGCGGATTGGAGTGGCAAGGATCATAATATCAGTGTCCAGTACAGCATCATAAACTATTTGCATCTGGTCATCTTCATATTTCATGGAATCCTGGCATGGATATGTGCACAGACTCGGATCCTGGGAATAGTTGCCCTCGCAATAGTATATCTTCAAATCTTGCAGCCTGATGAAATTTGTAACTGCCCCATACTTTTTTGTCATATCAAGCGCCTGAAGAAGTATCTTCTCTGATTTGCTCATGCCAGCTTCTTGCCTTGAAGACCCGGAGATACCAAGGACTTTAATCCCTTCGCATTTTTTCTCATCCGGAGGGGTGATTTTATGTACTCCTAATTTTCTACCGCTTGGGTGTGCTGTCATACGAAGCAATTATACCAGAGCAATATTAAATATTACCATTATTCAATACCGAATACATATCACCAATACTTCTTAAGACCTTGAATCCCTTATCCGTGATCATATAGTCTCCCCGCTCATGGCGCTGTAAGATCATTCCGCTGTCAAGCAGTTTTTGCACATGGAAAAGTAAATTCCCTCCCCTGAGTCCTGTGAGTTCGGAAAGCGCTGAAAAGGTTTTTGTCTCTATCGCGATTGCTTTTATTATTTGCAGGCGCTGTTTGTTGGATAGTGGCTCAAGTATGTCATTAACGATCAGTTCGTCAGGCAATACTAATATATCCTGTTTCTTTTCTTTATCTGTGTTATAGATTTGCAATGACCGCATTAAATCGACCTGCTTTCCGAAAAGCGACTGGACATTTGAAAAACATTTCTCACACTGTTTCGACGGGGCATTGCTTTTCATACCGTTTAAATCCGACTGGTTTTTCAAAATAATATCTTCATTTACCTTTTCATGATTTATCAGGCTTGCATTCTTTTTAAGGAATCCGGTGAAGTTTGATTTACAGGTCCCTCTCATCT
>Ga0265296_1000155_pt1 | contig 131119 bp, 118 predicted proteins | sample MunlanPumphouse1_FD_189073 | JGI IMG/M metagenome (GOLD analysis project Ga0265296, IMG submission 189073) | Groundwater microbial communities from a municipal landfill in Southern Ontario, Canada - Pumphouse #1 | ecosystem: Environmental > Aquatic > Deep subsurface > Groundwater | place...
TTCTGTTCTGTCGAGATGGCGCCATCACCGAACCACCAGTGCCAGGATGTTGGATTACCGGCCGTTATATCGGTGAACCGGACGGTGAGTGGTGCATTGCCGGATCTTGGCGTTCCGGTGAACACGATGCGACTGAGATCGAATGCATAGACCGGCCCGGGGTCTGTCCCGACAACAAGAATGCCGTCAGCAATTGCGGGAGATCCCACCCATGCATTCCCGAAATTATACTGCCAGAGTTTTCTGCCGTCTGCAGCATTGACCGCCCAGAGGTCGTGCCCGTTACCAAAATACACGGCACCGTCCGCGACGGCTAACGAGGAATACGACGCAAATTTTGTGGTAATCTTCCAGATCTTTTTGCCGGTTTTTGCATTAACCGCGTGGAAATCGTACGGGTCGCTTCCGACATAGACGACGCCATTGGCAACCGTTGGCGGGTACCAGATCTCGCCTTTTGTGTTATAGGTCCAGATCTTTTTTTGGGTGATTACATTGTATACGTAGAGGTTGTGGCCGCTGCCGCAATAGAGAAGACCATTCACAAGAACGGGTGACGTTGTGTGAGCCTGGAACGTGGGGGCATAGGTTTTGATAACCCAGTGCTCATCCCCATTGATGGCATTGCGGGCATAGATCGTTTCGTTATCGGTGAAATAGATCGCTCCATTGGCTCCCTGGATAGCAGAGCAATACGGGTAACAGATCCCAGTGCGCCACTGTTCCTGACCGGTATTTTCATCGAGGGTATATATTTTCGTTCCGTTGCTGAAATAGACCCGGCCATTCAGAACAAAGGGTCGGGTGGCAACGGAAGATCCGGTTGAGAATTGCCACTTCGGTGTTCCGTCAGCCGCTTTGAGGGCGTAGACGTTATTATCCAGATTCCCGACAAAGACCATCCCGTTGTCTACCGCAGGGCCGCCCCGGTCGTATGCCGTGCCCCCGTCATGACTCCATATTTCCTTGCCGGTGTGGAGGTTAAGGGCAAAGGTAGAACCATTCTCGTTGCTGCTGATGTAGGCAATGCCGTCAGCTATGGCGGGAGCGGACGAGAAGTTTCCCTCGAGGGAGCTCCAGAGCGGGGTTATATCCTGCGATGTCGGGGATACGGCACTCACCATTGATTTCTCACTCCGCATCGCCCGTTCAGTGGGAGAATAATAACCGGGTTCTGATTCTGCTATCGAGGTTTCGAAAACCTCATTTACCAGGGACACGTCAGGGGTTTCGGTTACCCGTGCATTGGGTGTCGCTTCGGTGACCGATACTTGAGTACTGGTCACAGGGACTTCAGGAGCAACCGACGGGGAAGATTCTGTACCCGTTACTGATACATTGGTTGTCGTTTCGGTGACGGGTTGAGTAGTGGCACTGGTTCCGGTTACTTCTGGAGCAACGGATGTGGATGGTTCTGTACCGGTTCCTGGCACCTTGGTACGGTCTTCAGGGTCCATAACATCTGTAGTATTGGATACCGTTACGTTGACGGGATTATTTTCACCGGCTCCACCGGGTTGCGTCGGGATATCGGTGATATTGAACGTATCCAGCTGCGTTTTCGCAGTATCCGCTGCCATAACGGGATAAACCGTTACCGACAGAAGGAATATGATTGCAAAACCAAGGAACAGAATCGGGGATACACGGGTGGATTTCATTCTTCACTCCTGATAGCCTCCTGAAAAAAACACGAACGGTATTATTCAGAAGATGTACATTTCCAATTCTCCCGAAAACGCTTTTAACACGGCGATGAGTGAAAATATATTTGCAGTTATGTATCAGGACATACCGGAATTATGTTATCGTGGATGGTTCTGACAATTCAGTGAAAAAATTTTCCGCAATATTTTCCCCGTCAATTTTTTTCCGGAAAATTTCCCGACTCGCACCGGAAAAAACCCGGCACCGGAATTCCCACATCCCAATGCCATAAATCCCTCCGGAAACCCTCCCGCCCGAACCCCCCATTTTCTCCAAAGGGAAAAACCAATCTCTGACGTGATCATGATCCGTAAAACCCCCTTTTCACTCGTCTTCGACAGTGAGGAATCGGAGCCTTAAAATTGCCTGGTTGTACCTCTTTTGCCTCACCTCCTTTTTTTGAGAGGCAATAATTCGCAAAAACACGGTAATTCTCCCGGAACAATTCTGGATTTTCCGACAAGAATTAGTGAGGTAATAATTAGCAACGTTACAATGACCGTGGATGGTTGAAAATTGATGGGGGGAACTGGCCGGGGCCGGTGCTCCGTGGACTGGCCGGAAGAAATATCGGAAATCCCGGTACGATAATCCGGTTCATCCTCCTAGGGATTGCCATTATCGCGTGCACAGTTCTGCGGGTCCGAAACGATCTGGCTGCACGGTTATCACCTGGCAGGTAATGGTAACTATTAGTACCAACAATCCCGTCTGGGTTCCGGTAAGCCTCCCCATTAACTGCAGAAAAAATTTCACTCAACGACGACCTTATCCAGTTTCTCCCAAATAATACCATAATGAGCCAAAAAAAGTTCTCACACCGGATGGTATCCGGCCTTATCACCGGCTTCCTTATTGCCTGCCTCGTGATGGCTGCACTACCGCTCTGTTCAGCAGAGGTCGCCAGTACTGATTCCGTTCCAGGAGACACTGGTACAACCAATTATCTTTCACCATCCGCGACCGGTGACAGGAGCTGGAGTTTCGAAGTTGATACGTCAACATTCAAACCCGATGAATATCTCGTAACCGTTTCAGCAGAGAGTGAGAAGGTAAGCGATTCTACCCTCTTCAATGTGTTTGAGAAACCTGCACAGGAATCCCACGGGAATGCCCCGCAGCAGACTCCGGATGGATGGTCACAGCCGGCAACCCCGGGATATTATCTCCACATCAACCCGGTCGGCGACCATTACGTTGGGGATAAGATCACCATTACCGGCCGGACCAACCTTCCGGAAGGTGCGGAGATTCTATTGTACGTAACCTCTTCCTCGTTCAAGCCAACCCAGAAGAGCGTGAGCGGGGAATTCAGCGGGGTACGCGGGACCGTCCACGCCTCGTCACCAGGATGGTGGAGCTCTGCCGCCGCCATCTCATCTGTTGCTGAAGGTGCCCGGCCACCCGCAGCTCTCGCCCCGCTGGCAAAGGACCCCGATGCAGTCGGTACCGACACGAAAATCATCAAGACCGGTACGGTCACGCTCGAAGTAGGAAATGTGACTGACACTGCCGGGGTGCTCCAGGACCTTGTTATTGCGCAGGGGGGATATATCTCCACCTCCACGATCAAGGCTGATGGCAACTGCCGCAGCGGCACCGTTGTGCTCCGTATCCCTCAGGCACGGTTTGAGACAACGATGTCCGGCATAAAATCGGCAGGTGCCGTGAAATTTATCTCAACCCAGGGAGAAGATGTCACCGAGGAATATGTCGATCTCCAGGCACAGAAGGAATCCTTCGAGATCCAGCTCGCCCAGTACTATGTACTGATGAAAAAGGCTGCAAAAATTGGAGACATACTCGCGATCCAGCAGCAGATCGACCGGGTCCAGACGGAACTGAACCGGCTCGAAGGCCGGCTGAAGTACCTCAACAGCCGGATCGATCTGTCTACCATCACGATCACCCTCCAGGAACCGGAACCGGTACGAGTCCCCACCGATTCCGGGCACAACTTCGCGTCCGTGATAAACAGGGGAATTGACGGACTCTATGGCATTATCGATACCATGATAATTACCCTTATCATGCTTCTTCCGTTCCTTGTCCTGGGGGGTATTGGCCTGGGAATTTACTCCTGGAGAAAAACAAAGCGGCCGGTTAAGACTGCCGTTGAAGAGGATCTGAAAGAATAATTATCGGTAAAACTCTTTTTTTAGTCCTGCGATACTTCCCCAGCGGCCGGTTAAGAGGACTGCCGCCCAAAAAATGGTTTCCGGGGGGAGCTATTGTCAGGGGGCTTATGGAACGCTCCAGAATAGCCGCAAATTTTTTTTCACTCATCGCCAGTGCTTTTTAAATCAGCATCAAATCTCCTGTCGATCCAGCATGGTTTTTCTTATGATATCCTGCAAATGGCGGATAATTATCCTCGGTTCCATTATCGCTCTCCTGCTAGCCAGCCCGGTTCTTGGGGCTGTACAATGGACTCACAACGGGGACTACATCACCGATGACCAACAATTGGTTGAGGAAAGTCAGGATGCCCGCAGCTTACCGGCCGAAGCTCCGGAAGGAGTGACAAGTTCCGGGATCATCGACCCCGACAAGAACACGTACTGGCTTAACCTGTCACCGGCCCAATCCGGGGCGATCGGGAACTTCGGTGTTTTGGGCACAACGAACCTTCCTCCGGGAACCAACCTGTCCCTGTGTGTGTACTCGACCGTGTTCCACCCGACACCCCGTCACTATGACTGGTCTCATGAACAGGCCGAAGGGCAGGGTAAAGTCTTCAGGAGCGGCAACCACACCCTTTTCTCCGGGAGTACCAATACTTCTCTCCTCTATCCCGGGGAATATTACTTCTTTGTCAGCACCACGGATTCAAAGGAGGAAGCATCCGTATCCGAAACCATTGATCTGATCCCGGTAATTCCCACGACTCCCGGAAGGATGCATTCCATCAACTGGTCGCAGCTCCACATTCCAACTCTTCACTCGTTCAACAGCATCAAACCGGTAGTCAACAATGAGTGGAGGATCGTTGAGAGGGTACGTTCCTATCCCGGAGATGTAACCTATGGATCGGTGATCTATTGTGCATGGGACGGGATCTGCAGGGTCTATGACCGGGACGGAATACAGTATCATGCAGCATATGATGGTATGTCAATCACCGAAGTGCCCAACAATTCCTGCATCAGTTATAACAACAATGTATTGACCGTGTACCGTGACAGTTGCAATGACAATATTATCCTAACAAAGATCTACGAGCATATGTGGGACTGGGAATAATCATCTGTTTTTGGAACCCGATGTACCTGCAATCCCTGTTGGGATAAAATCCCGCTTCTGGAAATCCACCCGCACCTGTTTGTCCCCTCACGGGATCCCCCAATCGGCAATGAGTGAAAAAAAAACTTCACTTATCGACCTCTTTTTGCTATTTAGTGACAAATTTGAATGTATGACACAAGCAGGTGTCGGCCTCTCCGGTATTGCCGGAAAGGGTTTTGGAGGAAATATATGAGAATTTCACACTGGAAATTAATCCTGTTTGTGGCGGTATGCTGCCTTGCTTTTGTAGGTACAGCAGCGGCATTTCAGGTGAACTGGACTCTTACCAAATCAGAGTCCCAGATCCCGAATGTCCCGTCAATAGAATTAGGAGATCATCCGCAGGAGGTCCTGCACCCGGGAGATGCGACGATGGCAAGCGGCCAGTACCCGATCTCTCCTGATGATGCAAAGAACCGCATCCGTGCATACACCGGTCAGCCCGATATTGACCCGATCCTGTACAGGGTTGACGGTCTCCCCATCGGCAGTTATTACCGGATGTACGTGAATGCCTCCCAGTATGCAGTCAACCAGCAGACCGGGGACATCGAGTTCGTGTACATGGGTGAGAACAGGGCAGATGCGAAAACGGTTAACCTGACCCACGACGTGGCCATTGCTGCAGCGAAGGATTATGCGAAGCAGAAATTCCCGGGATTTGAGACGAGGAAATGGGAACTTGTCCGGGAAGGTCTTTACACCAGCTGGTGGGATGACAGCAACCAGTACTGGTTTGTCTGGCGCGAGCTTTCCGGAGATGTCCGGGCCCCGAGTGTCGTCCACGTGTCGCTCAATGCACACAATGGGAAGATCATCGACTACTGGGGTGTAGACCGGACGATCAATGTGGCCCTTACGCCAAAAATCTCACTGTCCGAAGCCCTGGAAACTTCCGAGGATTACTATTCCTGGTTCCAGTTTACCGGTCTTGACGATGAATACCTGAGCGTCATAACCCAACCCACCAATGTCCAGACCCTTGTCTACAATGTGAAGATGAACGGTGTTGAACACTGGTATGGTTACTCCTGGCCATGGCATGTGATTACCTTTGTCAATGCTGAGAACGGTGAACCGCACAGCTACTGGGAGAGCTATTACTGGCCGGAGGACTGGATCGGCTTCTAAGGAGTCTGCCAGATATTTTTGGAGGAAATCAGATGACAACAATACGATGGAAAATTCTCCCGCTGCTCCTGATCTGCATGATCGCGTGCATTCCGGCAGCAATGGCAAAGGAGATCACCATGACTCCCGCCGGATCAGTTGCCGGTGTTGCCTCAGCGCATGACAACTACCATATCAGCGAGGAGCGTGCAATGCTCTTCATCAAGGATTTTGTCGGGGATTATACTCTGGAACTCGAACCTGATGATGTCGAAGGGCTCCCGATCGGGAATTACTTTACGTTTTATTCCGATGCCGACCGCTTCTGGGTTAACCAGCAGTCTGGCGATGTGGAGTTTGCGCATTTCGGATCCCACTACAAGAATTCCAGCATGATCAACCTGACCCGGGATAAGGCATACGAAGCAGCCCAGAACTATGCGATTGCAAAGTATGACGGGTTCAAGGGGAAGAACTGGCTTCTTATCGAAGACAAGCTTATCAACTCCACTTCGGGCAGCGAGTTCTCGTTCATGTGGCGCGAGTACATCGGTACTGAACACTGGTACTACGGATCTGTAAAGGAAGTCACCCTGCCAAACATTGTCCATGTCTCGGTCAATGCGAATGATGGCAAGGTCATCGACTACTGGGGTGTAAACCGTATCCTGTCAGCTTTGACAACGCCCCAGATACCCATGTCTGAGGCCCTTGAGACTGCTGAAAATTCAGTTCCATCCGATATAACCGTCTCCCACCCGCAAATCACTCTCTCTGTTGCAGAGCGGACGCAGAATGTTGAGACCCTTGTCTGGATCGTAACGTTTGATGGAACCAAAGGAGCCAGTGAGAAGATCCCGATCACGGTCTATGTGAATGCCAATAACGGGCGGATCATCAAGGATATGCTCTGGGCGGAATCATGGCTCGAATAAGTTTTGTATCCCCGGTGAAACGGGCTACCAATGGAAAAATGTTACCGGAATATCGTGGAACGTGGAGTGAAGAACCATGAAAAACTATACCCTGCTCATCATCACCCTGATGGTATGCGGTTTCTGTGTTGCCGGTGTATCGGCAGTACCCGTTATTGTCGGGTTCAAGGATACCCCGTCGGTCCGGTATGATGACCGGACAGATGTCAATTTCAAGATGACTTCAGCCGGAACAACCGGAACTGACTCTGCTCCTATATCCAGCCTGGGGAAGATCAAGTACGTGTACCCGGATATCCATGCAGTTGCCATGGATCTCTCTGAAAAGGAGATTGCCGATCTGAGAACAAATGAGAATGTAAAGTACGTGGAGCCCGACTATGTCGTCACTGCACTGTCCCCAACTATGCCTCAAAATATCAAGCAGATCAAGGCTGACGCGGTCCAGGCAGCGGGCAATAAGGGAACCGGTGTCAAGGTTGCAGTGATCGATACCGGTATCGATTACACGCACCCCGATCTCAAGGATGTGTACGCCGGCGGATATAATTTCTATAATGACAACGACAATCCCATGGATGACAATGGTCACGGGACCCACTGTTCCGGTATCATTGCCGCTACAGGGACCCACAAAGGCATCTACGGTACCGCCCCGGGTGTCAGTCTCTATGGGGTAAAAGTCCTCGGTCCCTGGGGATACGGTTCCACGAGCGATGTTGTTGAAGGTATTTACTGGGCAAAGAACAACAGCATGCAGGTTGCTTCGATGAGCCTGGGTTCAGGTTATGATTCACAGGCCATGCACGATGCCGTCATCAATGCAACTGAGAATGGTGTGCTGATCGTTGCAGCCGCAGGAAACAGCGGAAGTGTCAGCGGCGTTGGGGAAACCATGGGTTACCCGGCAAAGTACGATGAAGTCCTCGCTGTTGCAGCCGTGAACAAGCACAACCACCGGGCCACATGGTCGAGCACGGGATTCAATCTCGGCGTCTCGGCGCCGGGCGTGAGGATTCGTTCTACCGTTCCGGGAGCAGAATATGCGACCTACAGCGGTACGTCCATGGCGACCCCGCACGTAGCCGGTGTTGCAGCGCTTGTCTACAGCGCTCACCCGGACTGGACAAACCTACAGGTCAAGCAGAAGATCATCAGCACGGCAACCCCGCTTGGCAATCACTGGCTCTATGGTGCAGGTCTTGTCAATGCAGCCGCGGCTGCTGATATCCCGGTTACGTCCGTTGCCAGTTCGGCCGCCTGTTCAGAAGATGTAACTGATGAGTCTGATGTTGCTGATGACGGGATTCCGTTCTCTGCAACCCTGACCCCGCAACAGGCTCCTGCCTGAACTAGATACTCTCTCTTTTTTTGCCCGTGCAGGATCGTAATCCCCCATGCGGCATTGCTCGACCCATCCCTGATGAGCGCAGCTGATTTTTCACTCATCGCCAGGGTTGTGTTTGTCCCCGGTGATACTCTTGTAAATCAAAGGAATTGTTGATCAGCAACACGGATGAGCGCTTCGGAATCACGCGAGGAATGGCCGGAGACGGGATCAGTTCACATCAGTAAAAACAAAAAAACATTCTATACTATGTATCAATAATACGAATTCTTCATTGCGGATTGCGGCATCATGTACGGGACACACAATTTATGGCTATTTCTCTTATCCGGGATCGCACTGAACCTGGTCCCCGGCCAGGACTCGCTGTACATTATCGGCCGCAGCATTACGCAGGGGCGGATAGCCGGAATCGTGTCCGTGCTCGGTATTGGTTCCGGTTGTATTGTCCATATCCTTACCGCCACGATCGGGCTCTATTCCCTGCTGGCGCTCTCACCCCTCACATTCACAACAGTCTGCCTTGCCGGCGGTTTTTACCTGATTTATCTCGGGATCATGATAGTTGCCGGCCGGAACAAGGCCCGGCCGGCCACCACCTTTGCGGGTACATCTGAAGCAACATGACAGATTTACCGTCAGGGCGTTCTTCCGAATCTCCTGAACCCGAAAGTGGCGCTCTTCTTCCTTGCGTTCCTGCCCCAGTTCATTGATCCCGTCTCAAACCTCGGGTGGATTTCCTTTCTCTTCCTGGGACTCATCTTTCTCTGTACCGGTACGATCTGGTGCATGTTCCTTGCCCTCAGTGCATCGGCTGTCGCGGATACATTCAGGAGCAACCCGGATGTCCAGAAGGGTTTTGATTATTTTACCTGCATCCTGTTTATCGGGCTGGGCATAACGGTTCTGGTGGGGCTTGTCTGAACCGGTTGCCGTTGCGGGCCGGGACCGGCCCCGGTGAAACCAGGAATTCCTGATCCAGTCACACCCCTATAGTGCTATAGATTCTCTAGCCGGAAGAGACTTATGCTAATGACTGGCACACTACCATATAACCTCAAGGGAGGTGAGCGAAAAAATGTTTGACTGGAATGTGTTCCTTAACATCATCATCGCGATTCTCCAGGCCATTATCCATTTCCTGCCCGCATGATACCGGCAGAATGGGATACTGGAAAACCGGGCGGGAGAGATCCCACCCGGGTTTCGCGTCCTGCAGGTACCAAACGATGAATTCCCCTGGCCAGACTTTTTTTGCAGGTATCACTGCAAACTTTTTTTCACCCATCGCTGTCATTAATGACACCGGTACCGTATTTTTACTCAATCAGGTAATCCATGAGGCTCCAGACATTCCCCTCGCGACCTGCCCCTGCCACCAGTTTGTGCGGGCGCTGGCGGAGACCTCTCCCCCCCATCGCGGACTGAATGTCCGCGTACACAGAATATTGCCAAGGAATTTTTATGACGCTCAATACTGCTGAAACCGGCATTGCATTCGTGCTTTACCTTGGGACCATGGTAGCCATCGGCCTTTTTTACTGGCGGAAGACGTCCACGGTAAGCGAATACATCCTGGGGAACCGGGGCCTGGGCCGGCTTGTTGCCGCACTCAGTGCAGAAGCCTCGGATATGAGCGGATGGCTGCTCATCGGACTGCCCGGTCTCGCCTATGTCTGCGGGCTCCAGGCCGGGTGGGTGGCTCTTGGTCTTGTCATCGGGACATTCCTGAACTGGAAATATATTGCCCCGCGTCTCAGGGTGTACTCAGCAATAGCCGGCGATTCCCTCACGCTGCCGGAATTTTTCCGTGGCCGGTTTCACGATCGTTCCGATCTCATCGGGGCCGTCTGCGCCCTGTTCATCCTGGTCTTCTTTATCATCTACACTTCCGCCCAGTTCGTGGCGGCCGGTAAACTGTTCGGTACGGTCTTCGGGATGGACTACCGGGTCGCCCTCCTTCTCGGATCCCTTATCGTTGTTGCCTACACGTTCACCGGGGGTTTTTGTGCAGTCTGCGTAACGGACACCATCCAGGGCATCCTGATGTTCTTTGCTATCCTGATCGTTCCGGTGTCTGCCATGTTCCTGCTCGGTGGTCCGGTTGCTGCGGCAATGAGTGCCCAGATGACAAACCCGAATCTCTTCAACCCCTTTGTCAATCCTGACGGGAGCCCGCTTGCCATCCTTGCCATCATCTCCCTGCTGGCCTGGGGGCTCGGATATTTCGGCCAGCCCCATATCCTGGTCCGGTTCATGGCGATAAAAAAGCCCGAAGAGATCCGGAGTGCCCGGAAGATCGCGATGAGCTGGGTCATCATCTCTCTTGGTGCAGCGGTTGCGGTGGGACTTGTCGGGCGGGCGTTCCTCAATCCGCCTCTTGTGGGTGCTGCGGCCGAGACGGTGTTCATGGTGATGACGATGGATATCTTCACATCGTTTCTGGCAGGGATCATTCTCTGCGGCATCCTTGCTGCGATCATGAGTACGGCATCGTCGATCCTCCTGGTCTCGGCCTCGGCCCTCTCGCAGGATGTGTATTTCCCGTTCCTGCGCCCCGGGGCACAGGACCGCGAACTGCTCTGGGTAAGCCGGTTCTCGGTTCTCGTCATTGCCAGCCTGGCGCTGGTTCTTGCCACGGATCCCGGAAGTTTTGTTTTCTCCATCGTGGCCTATGCCTGGGCAGGGTTTGGTGCTGCCTTTGGCCCGGCCCTGCTGGCCTGCCTCTTCTGGAAGAGGACAACCCGGGACGGTGTGCTTGCCGGTATCCTGGTTGGCGGGCTGACGATTATCATCTGGCAATATGGTGGGTTTTTTGGCATCTACGAGATCATACCGGGATTTTTCCTGTCCCTGTGTACCATCTGGGCTGTGAGCCGGCTGACGCCGGTGCCGGAACCTGCGGTGCTCGAAGAATTCGAGGAGGCAAAGGAGGCATCGGGACGCATATGAGTAATTTTAGCCAGATATATTGGCACGGACTGCAATGACCGCAATTCTTTTTTCATCCATCGCCAGGGTTATATCCCTCCCGGAAAAATTGTGTATAACGGAACTTCCCCATGGAATTCAAAACCCGATCTGTCATCATTGCCGGATTCATCCTGGCAGTGCTCGTAATTCTTGGCATGAGCTGGCCCCTGCTGGCGTACATGCTTTATCACCAGAGTCACAGTTCTCCCTCTGAATCGATCTGTATCTCCCCGTCCGTGCATCCGGACGGGTTGACCCGGTACTGGGATACTGTTAGCACAGACCTGGGTTTCGATGCCGGTTCAGCTGCACTTTCTGCGATACGGATATCCATCTATCCCGACGATTCCGTGGAACAAATCAATATCCAGTTTTATGCCATGAAGGATGGCGTGGACCGGCATTATTCCGTGGACTATGGCAATACCTCGCACCACTGCGGACATTTCCTGAATGTGAGTTACGCGGAGAACCGCCCGGCATATGATGTCCTCCATCCCCAGGACCCCCGGGAATTCCTCCGCGATATCGAGCAGATCAACGAGACTGCTCTCGGGCTTGCCGGCAGGAATCTCCACGTCACCACGGAAAATACCCGAGGAGAATCCCTCGTTCTTACGGCAGACACCGGAAACTGCCAGGAACTCTATCTCCAGCGGAACGGATCGCTCCAGCACGTGGACCGGATCACGACCGCCAACACCTCATACCCCCTGTATTCCCGGGAATTCCTGGTCATGAACTGTATAGAGACCGAACCCGGGTCCCTTAATTGTGCTTCCGAACGGCAGGTTACGGTGATTCCTGCAGAACGGCTCCCTTCCGCGAATATCATCCGCAATACAACGGTTCCCGGTCCGGCCCCGGGGATGTGCCGCCTTCCGGACCGTACCGTGTGCAAAGCGGAAACGGTCTGCCTGCTCCAGGACATGTTCTGTTATACCAGGTCATCCTGGTGCAGGACATTTTCGGGCAACGGGAGCATGGTAGAAACCCCCTGGGTCCGGTAGCGTAATGAATGATACGGCGCGGGTGAAACTGGGGATGACTGAGTCCTTTTAGATCTCCGGCGTTCCCAACGATTTTTTCTTGTCCACACAAGTAAAACTGCACCCTTTTTTTTATTGCCTGAATAGGTCCGTTGTCTGAATCTCACATCTCTTTGAACACGCGGTCCGGGTGCACAGGAATTATGCAATAATCTCAGTATCTTCCGGAAAAACCGTATTATGCAACGATCATCAACGGCCGACGATGCCCGCGGGTTCCATCCCGCACGGGCCGTCACGAACACGGGAAAGAATCTTATCCCGGTTGTCTGATAATCGAAAGTGACTGTAGTTCCGAGTGGGTACAATTTCCGGAGCAATAACGGTTTTACCGGATTGTTACTCACCACCAAAGGGTATTATTTTAAAAAAATGTCATGTACCCGGTCCCAAGATCATAAATCTCCCCATTGCGGAATATCTGGTACGTGCGATGGATACTATGAGCGAGAAACAGCAGCCAGCCGGGAATGCGGATACTATCGCCCGTGAATGTACCCGCTTCCAGGCACTATGCACCCGGGGCGAACTCGGTGCGGACGTCGCCACCGCCATTCTCCGGTATTCCCCGGCCGACATCCGGCAGATGATGCAGAACTTTGGCAACAAAATCCGCGACATCACCCCGGACTACCGGGAGCGGCTGAAGGAGAAAGTAACCGAACACCTGCTCGGGACATACCAGGCCGCCCGGCTCATGAAACAACAGGGATCCTTTGGCCCGCTCAAAGAACCCGTCACCCGGAACGAACAGCACTACTGGGACATGGTGCGGGACCAGTGCGTGTCTGAAGGGGGCGGTGATAAGCCCCGGCTCCGGTTCCTGAAATTCCTGCTCGCCGGGTTCACCATGATCGTCCGCCGCGAACCCGGCCATGCGGCCGGCACTCCATTCCCGGGCGGGGACGAGGTCCAGCTGATCGATGGCATCTGTTACTGCCCGGTGCGGGACAAGGCCAATGACGTGGGTGGGGCGCTCTGCCCGTACTGCCCAGCCCGGCAGACACCCGAGATCGGGTACCTCCGGCCGCCCGTGAACGCAAGCGAACACAAAAAACAGGAGTTCATCGACAACTGCTACCGGCATCACAATTTCAATGGCTGACGATCTCTCGGGCAGCCGGGCAGCCGGCCGGTCCCGGGCCGGGGCGGGACGGTCATGTGGATTGCTCCGGATGGCGACAAGGATTATATTTATACGGGGAAATCTATCTCTACTACAGATTATAACCGGGTTTTTTCTATGGATTCCTCTATGTCTCGGGGCGCAGTCATTGAAACGGAACAATCCCTATCGGACAATCCATCGCTTTTCATCAACCGGGAACTGAGCTGGATCCGGTTCAACCGCCATGTTCTTGACGAGGCGCTCGATAAAAACCACCCACTCCTGGAACGGGTCAAGTTCCTCGCGATCTATGCGAACAACTTAGATGAATTTTTCATGGTACGGGTCTCGGGTCTCCAGCGCCAGCTTGCAAAAGGCGTGCTCAAGGCTCCCCCGGATGGCATGACTCCCACCCAGCAGCTGGACGCAATCCAGCAGGCACTCCTCCCCGAGCTCCTTACCCAGTACGACTGCTGGCACAACGAGATCCTCCCGAAACTTTCAGCAGAGGGCATCGTCATCAACACGTATTCCATGCTGAACGAGCAGCAAAAGGCGGCAATGCACGCGTTCTTTGTAAACGAGGTCTTCCCGGTCCTCACCCCGCTCGCGTTCGACAGCTCCCACCCGTTCCCCTTCATCTCCAACCTCTCCCTCAATCTTGCCATCATCGTCCGCGACCCGTGCAGGAAAGATTTTTTTGCCCGGGTCAAGGTCCCAACCGGCCTCTTCACCCGGCTCATCCGCATACCGGAACCGGAAGGAACTCCCCGGGGCATGAACAGCCCGGTCCATTTCATCTATCTTGAAGAGATCATCGCTGCCCACCTCGATCTCCTCTTCCCCGGCCTCGAAGTCGTAGCCTCGTTCCCGTTCCGGATCACCCGGGATGCCGACCTCGAGATCGAAGTCGATGAAGCTTCCGACCTGCTCACGACCGTAGAAGAGATCATGGAGCAGCGGGCCCGGGGCAGCCCGGTCCGGATCGAAGTCGATTCCTCGATGCACATCAGCGTCTGCCATATCCTTGAAAAGAAACTCGGTGTGACCTCGTCCATGCTCTACCGGGTGGGCCACCCGATCGGTATGGCCGACCTCATGGAACTCATGGCGCTCGACCGCCCGGATCTCAAGGACGCCCCGTTCCTTCCTGCAATTCCTTCCGAGCTTTCCGAGGACCGGGATATCTTTGCCACCATCCGCCGCCACGATGTTCTCCTGTACCAGCCCTACGACAGCTTCTCACCTGTAGTGAATTTCATCCGGCAGGCTGCCCACGACCCGGATGTCCTTGCCATCAAGATAACCCTCTACCGGGTCGGCTCCAATTCCCCTATTGTCAAAGCCCTCATGGAGGCCCGCGAGAATGACAAGGCCGTTGCCGCACTCATTGAACTGAAAGCCCGGTTCGATGAGGAGAATAACATCGGGTGGGCCCGGGCCCTTGAGGCGCAGGGCGTCCACGTGGTGTACGGGGTCGTCAGCCTCAAGGTCCACGCCAAACTCTGCATGGTTGTGCGCCGGGAAAAAGACGGAATCCGCCGCTACATGCACCTTGGCACCGGCAACTACAATGCCACGACCAGCCGGATTTATACCGATTTCGGCATGTTCACCTGCGACAGGCAAATCGGCGAGGATATTGCCAACCTCTTCAATTTCCTGACAGGGTATGCACGGATCGACCAGTACAACAAGCTGCTCGTAGCCCCGGTAACGCTGCGCAAGGGCCTGCTTGAGAAGATCGGGCGCGAGATTACGAATCACCGGGAGCATGGCGGCGGCCACATCGTCTTCAAGATGAACGCGCTCGTTGACCGTGAGTGCATTACTGCCCTGTACCGCGCTTCGCAGGCCGGTGTGAAAGTCGAGCTCCAGGTGCGGGGGATCTGCTGCCTGCGACCGGGAATTCCGGGGGTTTCCGAGAACATAACGGTCAGCGCCATTGTCGGCCGGTTCCTCGAACACGCCCGGATCTATTATTTCCGGAACAATGGAGCGGAGGAAGTGTACCTTGGGAGCGCAGACTTAATGCCGCGCAACCTTGACCGGCGCGTGGAGATCCTCTTCCCCGTGCAGGATGAAAAGATCCGGTCGGCGATCATCTCGACCATCCTCCCGGTCCAGCTCGGCGATAATACCAAGAAACGCATGATGCAGGCCGACGGGACGTATGTCCGCATCTCCCGGCCTGCCGATGAAAAACCGCTGAATGCCCAGTCATGGTTCACGGAACACCGGGGTACCTGGTATGATCGCACAGCCTGAAGGAATCGTTTCCCGGGCCGGCCTGTGCTGGTTCGGCATGCAGCAGCTTCCCGCACGGCTCGATGCATTCGAAAAAGAGATCCCGGGTATCCGGGAAGCAAAGGACATCGAGTACATCCACCGCATGCGGGTGGCTTCGCGCCGGCTCCGGGCAGCGCTCCCGCTGTTTGCGGACTGCTTTTTGCAAAAACAGTACCTGCGCTGGATGGAGGAGATCGCAACCATCACCCGGGCGCTTGGCGAAGCACGGGATGCCGACGTCCAGATAGCGTTTTTGCAAAAACAGGTTAAGAAGAGCACGAGCCGCTGGAAATCCCGGCACCCGGATACCGCCGACCAGGGACCGCCCGAAGCTCCGGCCCTGCGGTACCTGCTTGCAGATCGGGAAAAGAAGCGCTCGCAGCTCCAGGGCAGAGTTATTTCTGCTCTCGATGCCCTGGAGAAGAGTCGGGTTATCCCGGATATGAAAGCGGCATTCTCGGCCCGGGAAAACCGGATCCGGTCCCTGAACCGGGCGCTCGCGTACGGCGTCTCCCCGGCTGCGTCCCTTCACATCGAATCCCGGCTTGAAGCCCTCCAGGCCTATAAAGCCTGGGTCAGCCATCCCGAGGCAGTAGCTGAGCACCACGCAACCCGGATAGCAGCAAAAAAACTCCGGTACACCATGGAAGTGTTCGGCCCGGTGTACCGGCTCGGCCTGAACAAGCCGCTTGCCCGGGTCAAGAGGATCCAGGAGATCTTAGGCGACCTCCATGACTGCGATGTCTGGATCGACCATATCGCACGGATCCTTCTCCGGGAACGCAGCCTGCTTCGGACCGAGAACGAGGAGAAGCGGCCGGACACTGCTACCCTTGCAAGCCTCAAAGTCCTCCTCATGGAGAGGGAACACGAGCGCACTATCCTGTACCGCTCGTTCGCCCGGTTCTGGGAGTCCCAGGAACGGGCCGGATTATGGGACGGGATCCGTACAACGCTCGTATCCGGCAGGAAGAACCGGTACCGGCCGGCCGCCCGCGTTCCCGAACCGGAAGCCCGGGTCGCGGTCTCTGCCCTTGCATCGGCCTACCCGGAAGGCCTCTCCCACACCGGCACCGTCACCCGGCTCGCACTCATGCTTTTTGATAATCTCCTGTCGCTCCACCAGCTGGGACCGGAGGAGCGGTTTTTCCTGGAATGTGCGGCCATGCTCCACGATATCGGCTGGACCAAAGGACAAAAGCAGCATAACCATAAGAGTGCAGCCATCATTATTGCGGACGAGACCCTGCCCTTCGACCTGCCCGAACGCGGGATCATCAGCCTTGCCGCCTTTGCCCACCGGGGCCGTTCTCCACCCGAACAGGAACGGTATTTCCGGCTTCTCTCGGAAAAGCAGCAGAAGACTGCCCTGTACCTTGCCGCCATCCTCCGGGTTGCTGACGGGCTCGATTATCTCCGGCTGGATATCGTGCAGGAAGTCCACTGCGTGATCGATACCCGGCAGGTTACCCTCGATATAATATCAGGTGCGGACAGTACGGTTGAAAAAGAACATGCACGAATGAAATCCGATCTCTTTGTCCGTGTCTTTCTCCGCGAACTGGTGATCCATTGAATTCCCGCACAGTCGGGCCTGACGGCCGGGTGGTCTCATTCCTGGACATGGGAACCAACTCCATCCGCCTCCTCGTGGTGCGTCTCAACCCCAACCATTCCTACACGATCCTCACCCGGCAGAAACAGCAGGTAAGGCTCGGGGAGGGCGAGTTCGAGGACGAGGAGATCACGCAGGACGCCATGGAGCGGGCAGTTGTTGTCTGCAAAAAATTCACCGAACTTGCAAAGACCTACCATTCCGAGGAATTCGTAGCCGTTGCCACGTCCGCTGCCCGCGAGGCATCCAACCAGAACGAGCTCCTCCATAAGATCCGGCAGGAAGCCCTTCTCGATATCCGGGTCATCTCCGGCCGGGAGGAGGCCCGGCTCATCTACCTCGGGGTGGCAAGCGGCACCCATCTCGACACCCGCACGGGATTTTTCATCGATATCGGCGGCGGGAGTACCGAGATCGCGGTCGGGAATGCAAAAGACTACCAGTACCTGGACAGCTTCCGGCTCGGGGCGATCCGGCTCTCCAACCTCTATTTCCCGCCCGGGGATACCGGGCCGGTAACGCCGGAGCGGTACAAGAAGGTCCAGCAGCATATCAAAAACGCGATTGTCCACTCGCTTGCGAAAATAAAGAAGAACCCGATCGATTGTGCCATCGGCAGCTCGGGCACGATCGTCAACCTTGCGGAGATTGCGCATAAGGTCCTGCACCCGGTTGCACCGACAACTGACCTGACGTTGAACCATAAAGATCTCAAAAAAGTCATCGAACTGCTCTGCTCCCTCCCGCTCGAACAGCGCCGGAAAGTCCCGGGGATCAACCCCGAGCGGGCCGATATCATCATTGCCGGATCTGCGGTTCTCGACACGTTCATGAAAGAGCTCGCGCTTGAGAGTATCGCCATCACCGGCCGGGGCCTCCAGGACGGTCTCCTTGTCGATTACCTCTCCCGCATGGACTCGTTTCCCCTGCTTGGGGAACTCTCTTCCAGGCAGCGGAGCGTGCTCCAGCTCGGGCGATCCTGCGGGATCAACGAGGCCCATGCCCGGACCGTGACGAGCCTTGTCCTCGAACTGTTCGATTCCGGGGAGAAGACGGGCATCCATGATTTTGCCGATCCCGCCCGCGAGCTGCTGGAGTACGCCACATTCCTCCACGATATCGGCTCGTTCATATCCTACACCAACCACCATGCCCACTCCTATTACATGATCCGGAATTCCGAGCTCCTGGGTTTCGACCAGAAAGAGGTGGTATTCATGGCAAACCTGGCCCGCTTCCACAGGAAGAAGACCCCCCGGAAAAAAGATCCCGAGATTGCCGAGCTCGATCCAAAAGAACGGGACTCGGTCCGGGTGCTTGCAGCGTTTATCCGGCTCGGCGAGAGTCTTGACCGGAGCCACGCCGCCCTGATCCAGCACGTGCGGTTCACAAGGGTGGATAAAGATACGATGTATCTTGAGATCGTGGCCCGGGGCGACTGCCAGCTGGAGATCTGGGGTATCGAGAACGAGCGTAAGGCCTTTGAAAAAGTATTTGGCCGTAAGCTTGCGTTTACGATGATCGATTCGCAGACCGGCTGAAAGAAAGATCCTTCACCGATTTTCCCGGTGGTTTCCTGAAATTTTTCTTCCGGAGATCTGGCGGTTATTGACCCGTTACTTACCGGCAATTTTCCGGAGGGCAGCAGCAACCGCAATGACGGTCTCCTGGTCCGGGGAAACCAGGTATTTCGAGAGCAGGGAGACTGCCCGCAAATCCCCGGTCTCCCCCAGGGCGAATATGATCTGGAGATCGAGAGACCGCCTGCGGCCAAGGAGCGCAAGAAGGGGTTCGGTTGCATCCCGGTTCCCGATTGCGGCAAGAACAAAAACAACCCGGGATACCAGGGGCTCGTGGGAATCACCAAGGGCTTCGACAAGCGCCGGGACCGCTTTTCCGGCAAGGTTCACCAGGGCATCGTACGCGGCATTCCGCACATTCCACCGGTCGTTTTCCAGCGCACCGATAAGGAGCCGGATACTCTCCGGATCCCCGGACCGGGCAAGTCCCGCAACCGCGCTGAGTCCTGCCGGGACTTCACCGGATTCCAGATCCGAGGCCCAGTGCATCCGGAGGGATGCATCCGGCGGGGATGGTTTTGTACCCTCCTGCACGGGCACCACAGCCGGGAAAACCGGTGGAATTTCGGGCTCTTTGGGATTATCCGGATCCACAAGGCCGAGCGCTTCAGCCCAGGTCTCGACTGCCCACCGGGCGGATTCATCGGAAAGTCCCAGTTCATCCTGGAGGCGCTTGATCATGAAGCCTTTCATTAAGGAGAGGGGAAGGTTGTGGTGCGGGGCAAGAAGATCCAGGGGGACATGCTGGCGGATGGCACTGACAAGGACAAAAATTTCCCGGGTGCAGGTGCCGCAGGTATCCCGGAGCAGCCCCTCGCACCGGGAGGGGTCCTGCGCAACGGATGTACCATAGCGCTGGATGAGGTCTTTTAAGATGATTCGCGGTTGGTCTTTCATAAATTCCCTTCGTTCTTTGGTACGGTAACCGTCATCTGTGTGTTATCAATGCTGATGACGACCCCGGGGTTCAGCGGCACCGCCCTTCCCGGGGGAACATCGATGCCGGTGCCATCCGGGAAATCGGCATGCCATGCAGATTGTGTCTGGTTGCGGATACCGGCAGCGCCTTTGATGGTGGGGTGCGGGACGATGACCCCGACCGTTGCCGACCCGTCATCCTGGGCGGGCGTGGTTGCGATATGCCGGTGGAGGATCGTGCTGCCGATCCCGATTGCGATCCGGAGTTCACCGGCCGGGCGCCGGATGATGAGGGTGGGCGGGGAAGGAATCCACGTGTGGCAGTGCCAGCATTCGTTCCCGTCATCGACCGGGGAAAAGTTTTCCGCCCGGCACCGGGGGCAGAGGATGATGCGATCCTTAATCCCGGTAAAGAGGTTCTGCCACTCCCCTTCGGTAACCCGGCGGTCGGGACTGGCAAGACCGTCCGTGAATGCCCGGGTAAATGCGTTTTTGAGCTCGTCCGGGCAATAGTCCCAGCGTTCCTTTGCCGTGGAATAGTCCGGGTCCCGGGGCAGGTGGTTGGCAGGGTTCTCCTGGTCGAAGACAAAGACCGGTGTCTCGCCATAAATTTTCTTTTTTGCCGGGATATCCCAGCAGTGGAAGCGGTACTCCATCTCGCCATGGAACGGGTGGTGCCAGACCCAGAGGTAGAAGAGGAGGACTGCAAGCGAGTGGAGGTCAGTCTGGGTGGAGGGATCGGCCTCCCCCCGGATGATCTCGGGGGCCATGTACTCCATGGTGCCCCAGACCTGGCAGCGGGACTGGCGGTTCACGCCCACGTTGTCATTGTCGCAGATCAGGATGTTACCGTTCTTCGGGTCGAACATCAGGTTGCCGGCCGAGATGTCCCGGTAGCAGTGACCCGAGAGGTGGAGGGAGCGGTAGCTGTTGGCAAGCTGGTACGAGATCTCGCAGAGGGCAGAAAAGTTCGGTACCGGCTTTAAGTGGGCCCAGACTTCGCCAAGCTCGGCAAACCGTTGCGTGTCGATCCGGGACATCAGGTACCCGAACTGGCGGGAGGACGCTGAAGTGACGAGATCGAGCGGCCAGATGAACCGCTTTCCCCCGGCCCCGAACGGCTGGCCGGTCTGGACCAGGTAAAGGACTGCCGCCCGCTGTTCCACGGTTGCCTGCTCGGGCTTGTACCATTTCACGGCCTGGTAGCCCTGCGGCCCTTCGACAAGATACACCTCGCCCTGCGTGCCTTCACCCAGTTTCCTGACAACGTGCAGTTCGATCCCGGAGAGTTCGGCAGTTACGCGCTGGCCTATGGAAAGCGGCATGATCAGTCCACCCATCCCGGGTATGCGGCAGCGGGTGACGGCTCATTTACGTCCCTCTCTTCTTTTTCTTCTTCCGGCACCGGGTTGATGCAGACAAACACGAGCGTCATGTCATCGCCGCTTGCCAGTTCCGAGTACCGGTCAAGCCAGCCTTTCATGGAGCCGGCAACGCTCTCCATGCCGAATTCCCGGATTCGTGCAACTAGGCTCCGGATGAATTTAATAAATTCCTCGCCTTCCGAGCCGTCGAAGGAGTCCGAGACCCCGTCGCTTGCGACAATGAGGACGCCGCCCGGGCCCCGGTCAAGAGTTGCCGTGCGCCAGAGAAGGTGGGCATCCCGCGAGGAGATGGACCGGGTCTCTTTCCCGACAAGGGATGAATCGGCAGGAATCGGGCACTCGATAGACCCGTCCGGCCGGACCAGGACAACATCGCCATCCCCGATCTGGCTGACGAGGATGCTGTCGGCAACAACCATCGCCGCAATGAGGGTGGAGCCGTACCGGCTGTATTCAATGGTGCCGGGCGCAGCACCGGGTGCGGTGCCAAGGGTTCCCGTGATCCCCCGGTGGCCGGCATCCTCGGCAACTGCCTCCCGCCATTTCCTAGCGGCCCGTCTTGGGAAATCCGCCTTGAATTCGGCACGGATCGTGGGGCTTGGAATATCGTGGAGGTGGAGCCGCTGGAAGACGACCAGTTCGTCGATAGCGGCCTGGACGGCAAGAGCCGAACCGGTCCTGCTCTGGTCGTGCCGGGGATCGCCATGGCCGTCGGCAACCGCGATAGCGATACAGGGTCTGGCGCCGGACGATCCGGAAAAAAGGGCGAAGGCATCCTCGCAGGGACGGCCGGAACTCACGTGCGATGCACCGGTCCGGCTGCACCCGAATGCCCAGCCAAGGCTCACTTCACTGGCACACTGGAAATCCCGGATCGGCTGCATGTCAGGGGATTAGAACAACTCGGTGTTCGAGGTGATCAGCGGGGGTGGCGAATCGAGTATCACGTTGGAGGTCTCGTCCACTGCGCCGGTTCCCCGGCTGCGGCCCCGGGACGAGGCAACGGATGCAGAGACCGAGGCCCACTTGATGTAGGAGACCAGCTCTTCAGGGGAATGGGCCTTGAGGAGACCTATCTGGTCCTGGTTGACAAATTTGAGGAGTTCTGTCTCATTGTAATCGGATTCGTCGCCGATGGCAATCGCGAGCCGGACCGCCTTGACCCCCCAGGGGATCTTCGCGAGATCGGCAATCGCGTTGTCGTACTCTTCCCGGGGATCGGTGCAGAAACCGTCCGAGACAAGGATGCAGACCGGGGGAAGACCGCGTCGGGGCATACGTTCGATGGAGAGCTCCTTTTCAAGGAGCCGGAGGGCTTTTGCCGTTGCCGTGAGACCCGTTGTTTCGAGCTCGGGCCAGACGAACTGTTCGAGCGGGACCGGGTCGGGGCCGACATGCCAGGATGCATCGTCGGAAAATTTTATTGCCCGCATCTGGATCTCGACCTGCGGATAGGAAGCAACCGCTTTTTGTACCTCGGGCACGGCTTCCCGGATTGCCTGGTTCAAGGTGGCGATCTTCTTTCCCCGCATGGAATCGGAACAGTCGGCTATCCAGAAAAAGTGGAGTTTTTTCCGCACGACCTGCCCGTCAGGAATCGGGATAGTATCTTCTATGATATGACCCCCTGCATTACCATTCATTCTATCCGATAACCATATAAGATCACCGCTTTTCTGGAAATATCTTAAAAAAAGAGAGATTAAAAATAAATTATTTCGGGATTGCCGCGGTGATCATTTCCTTGACACCGGGGGGCAGGTTCATTGCCCCAAGAACGGTGGGAAGAACGCTCATGAGCGTTTTCTGTCCTGCCGGGCTTGCAGCAAAGTTTTTCAGAAGATTGATTCCATCGGGGGTGGCAAGGAACTGCTTTGCAGCTTCCTGTCCTTCAGGGGTTGACAGGTAACTGGCAACAGCCCCACCCATTCCGCCAAGACTTCCAAAATTCATCGGGTACTACTCCTTTCTTTGGTATCTCTAGTACTAGGAAGTCTTTCTTGTTAAAGGATGAGGTTACCGGGGATATGACCGGAGACGATGATGAAAAAGGGCCGGTTATTGTGGTGCACGATAAAAAAATTATGGGACGCCGGTCATGATGGAAATATTGGCAAAGACTTCATGCCCGGACATTTCCACCCGGTAATTTCCCGGCTCCCTGACCATGAATTCCTGGTCCGGCATGTACGTGTAATCCTTTCCAAAGCCCTGGTGGTCCACAAGATTGCCGCTCTTTGCATCGAATACCTTGACTTCGAACCAGGCGTTCGGGCTCACTTCCGTGGTATTGATCATGTGTTCTATCGACGTGCCGATATTCGCTACAACGTGCCGGTTGATCATGACGGGATTGAGGCTGAACCGGATATACAGTGGCGGGCTCGTGAGATCCTGGCTGAAGGATTCTTTCTGCCCGTGCGTGAAATTCCTGCCAATCGTATAGACCTGCAGGTAATCGCTCCCGAACCGATCGCTGTGCTGGATATTGGGGGTGAATGTCGGGGCGGGCACCGTAGTAACCGGTGGGGAAGTCAGGACAACTGCATACCCGGTAGGCGCCACGGACACCCGGGGTGAGGACGCGGATGACGATGATACCGGTGCTGATGATCCGGCTTTTGAGAATGCCATCCCGGAAAAAACAACAGCTGCAATGATCACGCAGATAGCTGCGACAGCAATAACGATAATGATCGTCCGGTTCATGCCTTGGCGTGGCGGGGGGGTCGCAGTTCCCGGAACCGGGGAGGATCCGGGAGTGTCCGGATCGGCCGGTGCACCGCATTCAACGCAAAACCGGTTTCCCGGGACGATCTCTGCACCGCAGGACGGACAATTCCTCATAATAATGAAGTTGGAATTTTCAGGTATTCTTCTTTTTGCTTCTTTTTAAAAAAAACAGGTGACACGTTGCTGTGATCTTCTCTGAGATCCTGGTTTCATGCGGTTCGCTTATTCTTGCTGGGGAAGGAGTGTAATCCCCAAAGAATTCCTGTTTTTCTTTATGATTTCCCATGAAAATCACTGCTGTATAGGGAATTGATAATGAGGGCTGATGCCCCCATACCCCCATTTGGGATTGGCGCCGACACCCCGGAGGGCGCCCCCGCGGCGGATCCATAAGGAAAAATGATTACAACCATCTTGCCCATCAGGCCCTGGATGAGACACTGCGACAGGAAACCCTGTCCCCAAAAATTTTATGATACGAAGCGGAGGTTCGTTTCAACAAAACAAAAAAAAGAATTATACTTATTCTTCCCGGAGCATCCGGTCGATTGCATGCGCCGCATGTTTCGCTGCGCCCATTGCGAGGATGACGGTTGCCGCGCCCGTGGCAACATCTCCCCCGGCATAGACCTTGCGAATGGATGTCCGGTAATTCTCGTCAACAATGACATTGCCGCGCTTGCCGCGTTTCAGCTCGGGCAGCTGGCTTATCAGGAGCGGGTTTGGTCCCTGGCCGATGGCGGCTATGAAGACATCGGCATCCAGCGTGAACTCCGATGCCGCAACCGGTGAAGGTTCCGGTCGGCCGGAATTGTCGGGGGCGCACATCTCCATCCGGACGCACTCGACACCGGTCATGACCGGGTCGCCGAGAATCTTAACGGGATTTGCGCACATGATGAATTCTATGCCCTCCTCTTTTGCCCGGGCAACTTCCGCTTCACGGGCCGGCAGGTCTTCTTCCCGGCGCCGGTATACGAGCGTTACTTTCCCGCCAAGCCTCCGGGCAACACGGGCTGCATCCATGGCAACATTCCCACCACCGGCAACAACCACCCGGCTGCCTTTCTTTACCGGGGTATCGAAGACCGGGAACCGGTCGGCATGCATCAGGTTGACGCGGGTCAGAAACTCGTTGGCCGAGTACACCCCGGGCAGGTTCTCGCCAGGCAGATCCATGAAATAGGGCAGGCCGGCACCGGTGCCGAGAAACACCGCATCGAAATTCAGGAGTTCTTTTGTCGTGATGCTCCGTCCAACCAGGTGATTGAGCCGGATGTCGACCCCAAGCGAGAGAACCGCGTCAATCTCCGCTTTCACGATATCTTTCGGGAGCCGGAAAGCCGGGATACCGTACATCAGGACCCCGCCTGCTGCGTGCAGGGATTCAAAGAGGGTGACGTGGTATCCCATCCGCGCAAGTTCGGCGGATGCCGTCAGGCCGGCAGGGCCGGCACCGACAACCGCGATACGCCTGCCGGTGGAGGATTTCTTCTGGGGAAGCGATACGCCGTGGACCCGCTCCCAGTCAGCAACAAAACGTTCGAGCGTGCCGATGGCGATCGGCTTTTCCTTGTTCTTAAGAATGCATTCGCCTTCGCACTGGACTTCCTGCGGGCAGACCCGGCCGCAGATTGCAGGAAGCATGTTCTGCTCCTTGATGATGGCCGCTGCTTTCTTAAAATCGCCGGCAGAGACTTCCCGGACAAAGGCCGGGATATCGATATTCACCGGGCAGCCCTTGATGCAGAGCGGCTTCTTGCACTGGAGGCAGCGCGAGGCTTCGAGCATGGCCTCGTCGGGAGAGAACCCGCGGTCCACTTCAGCAAAATCATGGATACGCTGGTCCACCGCCCGGTCATGCATGGTGATCGCCCCCTTTGCAGGCACAGGCATGCGCATGGAAGCGTTCGAGGGATTCCTTCTCTTCTGGCTGGTACATGCGGAGCCGCTGCATCAGGCCGCCAAAATCCACCTGGTGCGCATCGAACTCGGGACCGTCAACGCAGGCGAATTTCGTTTCGCCGCCGACAGTTACACGGCACGAGCCGCACATGCCGGTACCGTCCACCATGACCGGGTTGAGGCTGACAAACGTCCGGATACCGGCCGCACGCGTTGCCTCAGCGGTGACTTTCATCATGATAGCCGGCCCGATGATCCAGACGCAGTTCACGGTCTCGCGGGCCATGACCTGCTTGAGCAGGTCGGCGGCAAACCCGTGGAATCCCTTGCTGCCGTCATCGGTCGAGATGAGGAGTTCATCGCAGGCCGATTTCATCTCATCTTCGAGAATCAGGAGGCCGGCATTGCGGGCCCCGACAATGCCTATCACCCGGTTGCCGGCAGCGCGTGCGGCGCGGGCAATGATCGGGAGGTTTGCCGTGCCGACCCCGCCGCCAACAACAATGCAGGTGCCATATCTTTGGATCTCGCTGGGTTTACCAAGGGGGCCGGCAATATCCCGGACAGAATCCCCTGCGGAAAGTGCCGCAAGGTGGGTCGTGGTCTTTCCAACGGTCATGAAAATTACCCGTATGGAATCGCCATCAACGGCTGATATCGTGAGAGGAATGCGCTCCCCTTTCTCGTCAATCCGGAAAATTACAAACTGGCCGGCCTGTGCATGGTGGGCAACATGCGGGGCCCGAACCCACATCTGGCAGACCTTATCGGCAATCTGCTCTGTCTTTTCTATTCGAAACAACGAAGTCACTCCTCAAATGGTATTTCAGGTTAAACGCACGTGACCTACTATTTTGGCTTACAGTCTCTTTATCTTACGCACCCGGACGGCAACCCCGCGCTTCGAGCGGAGCATATCCTCGGTCGGCAGCGCAGCTTTCCCGACAGCGAGTGCCCGTGCACCGACAACGAGCACTTCGTCCCCGTCCCGGATCCCCGGGTCTGCACCCGACACGCCGGGAACGAGGATATCCCCTTCGGGAATGAAGTCGTCGATATGGACCCGGTACCCGGACGGGATCATCTTCCAGCCATCGAGCGTGGGACGGAGCAAGCCGGTAACGGTGTCGATGGAGAAGATCTGCACATTGTTTTTGCTGTAGAAGATCTCCGGGAAATGGCCCCGCAGGGTTGATCCCTTTGTATCGACATCGCAGTCGAACTGGTACGAGATCATGCCGTGGAGCCGGTCGTCCTTGATCCTGCGCTCACCGGCAAGGGCAGCATCGAGCCGGTTTAAGGCCCCATCGCTGGTCGGGTTCTCCTCGCAGGAGCATTCGAGCGTGATCCCGCAGGCATCTGCTGCCATCCGGGCAACTTTGAGTGCGCCGCCTTCGAGATGCGCAATTACCCGGCGGTACTGGTTGTGCTGGAAGTAGCGCGTCAGGATGCCGGCTATCACCGCACATTCCTCGGCATCCCAGTAGCCCGTGACCGGGACATCGTAGTGGCCGGCCGGGTAGATGGTTTCGAGTTCCCGGGGAACGAGCCCGAGCGGGGAGGTGACGATCAGTTCGTGCGCCCGGCCCCCGACGGCGGCCTGGAACCTGCGGTGGCTCTGCGAGAGGGAATAGGGTTTCCTTGCCGAGCAGGGAAGGAGGACCGCGACATCGGTCTTGGGCGGGATATAGCGGGAAACCACCCGTTCTGCAAACCTCCGCACTTCCGCACGCTGCATGGAATCTCCCGAGTTTGCCCGCATCACGCCACCGCGTGCAACCGGCTGCTGCTGCTCCATGAAGGCATAGTGGTTGTCCAGGTGCCGCATGATGGCAACCTGCGACGCATCCATCCGGCACCGAGATTCCACGAGATCCCGCAGCTGCGAGCGCTCGATGAACTTTGTTGCGAGCGCCACTTCCTGCCGGAGGGTTTCCCGGTTGTGCTCTTTGAGATCGCCGGCTTTGCAGCCCGGGCAATTACAGAGACCTGTCGAGAGGGCATCTTTTTGAAACTCCCCTTCCGGGGTTAAGAAAATTCCCTGGGCCGACTTGAGATCAACCGCACAGTAATCGAAGAGGTCGAAGCCCGAGTAGCAGAGGGTGGCAACCGTTGAGGGGAGTGCAGCGGCCGGGGCGTACCAGGCCGTGTCGACCGGAGTCTTCTCCTTGAGATCGATAAGCCAGTCAACGTATGATCGGGGATTGGCAAACGCGGTATGCCAGTTGGCGGCCATGACGCAGTCCCCGCTCGCTGCCGGGTTGTCGAGTTTGGGATGGATGGCTACCGGCTGGTCTCCATTGTTCTGCAAAAATTCCTGTACAAAGGATGCCGGAGCGCTGAGCGGGATATTGGTGCCGCCCCGTGCGGCAAGCGCCGGGAAAATGATCTCAACATCGGTTGCTGCCGGGAGTTTGTGCGATCCTGCATCGGTTTCAAGGACACCCATCCGGGCCAGACCGTCCCGTTTCCGGATATTAAACCGGGTCATGGCGCACCTCGATATCTCCCAGTTCCTGCCGGACCAGCGGCCCCCACCGGGTACTGCACGAAAGGGTAAACCGGCTGCCGGGGTGGGTATCGATAAGCCTGCGGACTCCTTTGAGTCCCTGCCGGACCATGGCCTCATCCCATTCGGGAATTTCTGAGGGGCCGATGGGGAAGGTCTCCTTGAGTTCCGGAGGGTAGGGGCCGAACGGCGGCTTGAAGAAGAGCGTATCCTCGAATTCGTCCCGCCTGCCGCCATCGAATGCTATGAGCACAGTCTTCTTGAGTTGAATCCGCTCAAGCATCTCCTGGTACCGCACAACTTCTGTGCGGGCGCAGCTCTCGTCTCCCCGGTAGAAGAACCGGCGCTTGGTGGCCCGGTCATGGGGTTCGAGTGCCGGGGCATGGGCGAGCAGTTCGCGGTAGCCGGACAGGAGCTGCGGATGGCCCCGGCAGCGTTCGTCCACCAGTTCCCAGAGCGTCCCGTCCGCGATTGCCTGGCGGATCCGGGAGATCTCGGCGAGTGTTACATAGAGATTGTGGAGCGCGAGAAGACGCTCGCGATCCGGTGCGGTGCTGAGTTCTTCAGCCGTGTGGGACCGGCAGACCGAGCAGGCGCAGGGAAGATCGCTGAGTTCCCCGATCCGGAAACTCCCGTGCACGGTCAGGTACCGGCCGTCTTTTGCATAGAGCGCGTAGGCAGCGGAGTCGAAGAGGTCGCAGCCCATTGCGGTTGCAAGGGCGAACATGGAGGGGTGGCCGGCGCCAAACAGGTGGATGCAGGCCGAGGGCGAAAGGGTCCGCTTGGCAGCGAGCACCACTTTGACGAGATCGCGGTACCGGTAGGATTCCATAAGGGGGACAACAGCGCCGATGGGGCAGAATGTAAAACCAAGGTCCGTTACTTCGCGGCCGGCCCGCTCGCGGAGGTCTTCAAAAATACCGCCCTGAACCGGGCCGGCTATCGGGGCATCGGGGCCGAAGACGGATTTTGCTTCGGCCAGGCGCTCCATGGTGATGGCGAGTTCCTGTTCCGTTGTGGCCCGGTCGGTTGACGGGTGCGTGGGAATATCGAGCGGCACCCAGATGTCGCTCCCGATATCGCGCTGGAAGGAAAGGGTCTCGGTATTGGTTATTTTGACCTGACCATACACCGAGAGCTGAAATGAGCCGGAATCGGTCATGATCACGCCATTGAAATCCAGCACCTTGTGCAAGCCCTCGGCGAGGACCCGTTCGCGGTACTGCTTGCTCAGGGAGAAGATGTAGGCGTTGGTGATGATCGCTTCAACACCCATTGCCCGCATCTCTTTGGGGGTCACGAGCTGGAGATGGGGATTGATGACCGGGAGAAGCGCGGGTGTCCTGACCGTCTTTTTCCCGACGTTGAGTTTGCCGCTCCGTCCCGCTATATCGCTGTACAGACTTTCGAATGCTATTGCCATGCCGCACCGTAATGTCCATTTAATTGTGCTGTGGTGAGGTTAAACGGTTCCCCTTCCGGGACTCTCGGAAAAGATCTGCCCTTCGAACGTGAGGACTTCAACGTTCGGGGATGTCCAGCAGCGGCCGGGGAGCCCGGCTTTCTGGCAGGTATGGTCGAGGAAGGTTTCTGCATCCCACCCGTAATCGGTTGCAACCTGGGGGAGGAGGAGCCCGCTGGTGCCCATGCCCCGGACAATGAGGCCGTGCTTCCCGACTTCGACATGGCTGACCCGGTCGGCAGGGTCGCCATCTATTGCCACCGGGATGGTGAGGACCGTCACCTCGATTGTAAGGGATTCGAGCTCATCTTTTTTTACCGGCGGGAACCGGGGGTCTTCAAGGGCTGCCGCTTTTGCTGCATGATCGAGCGCGTCCCCAAGCGGCATGACCGGGTAGGGAAATCCTATGCAGCCCCGGAGCTGGCCGGCTTTTGTGATCGTTACAAACACCCCGCGCTTTTCCGCAAAAATTGGTGTAAGATGGAGGTCGGATTTTGGTTTTCTTGCACAGGCATGATCGATTGCACCGCGTGCGGTACGGACTGCCAGGATTCCTTCGTCAGCGGTCAGCAGTTGCATGGTACTCATAGCTTTTCTCCCCTTGCGTTTGGAACTGACTATGGCGCACCATGGTTAACAATCTATCGAACCCGGGTCACGGTCCGTTTTCGGGCGCTGGGCTTATCTCATTTACGTTCCCATGTATACTGGAGAGGGAGAGAGCGGCCGACGGTAACTTAAGTGTTGCTGAGGAAAGTCCCCCCACCCACCGGGCACGCAGCCGTACACAAGTACGGGTGGCGAGAGTCACGGCAATGGCACAGAAACGACACGGCCTGTTTTCAGTCATGAAGCGGTTGAGCCCAAAAAGGCGAGAAGCATGGTCTCCATGCGAGTAACCCGCTGAGCGTTAACAAACAGGATACGGTGAAACGGCGAATCCCTGCGGGTGCAAGCCAGAACAGGACCATGGAGCGCTCGGTATCCGTCCGGGTTTGGCGCATAGCTGAATGCCGCTAAAACAGAAGGAGGCTTACTCCTCCCACTCATCTTTTCAACACGCGATTTTCCTGAATTTTTTCTGAACGCTATTTCCGGAACGGTAAAAACCGGTCCCAATCTCGGTTTCCTGCCTCACCACTGATCAAAACTCACTGCCATCAAAAATTTCAGATAACAGGAACGGGTATATTGACCGGATTTAAAGGTAATTATCATGAGAAAACCTGTGCTGTTTTTTGCAGTTATCCTCCTTGTCCTCTTCGTGACCCTGCCCGCCATGGCTGCCGGCGAGGAGAAGGCTGCGACAACCCAGACCACTGAGCCGGCTATCATTCACGGGGTTACCCGCGAAATAACTACAACAGCCCCGACAACGGAGCCTACCCCGGTGCCGACCAAACCGGTTACCGCAGTGCCAACAAAGGAACCGACCCTCGAACCAACAAAACAACCAACAGTTGCACCGACAACTGCGGCAACAAAGGAAACAACTATGGCCCCCTTAATACCCCAGACGGGATGGGTCACGATCATCTCGACTCCGGCCGGTGCCCTGGTATCCGTTGATGGAGTGACGAAAGGCACGACACCCGTGGCTGCTGTGGAACTGTCATCCGGGACAGAGCACACGGTGAAAATATCCCTAGCCGGTTATAACCCGTACGAGACGAGCGTGCGGCTCACGCCCCTTGAACATACCTCGGTTGATGCCACGCTTGTCTTCACCCCCATTCCCGAGCCGACAAAAACTCCCACCCCCACACCCACCAGCCCGGCCCAGCCCATCGGGGCCGGGAAAGGCTGGATACGCGTGAACTGCAATGTCGACGGCGCCACGGTTTCCTTTAACGAACTCTCATCCGGCTGTACGGTTGCTGGCGGCTCGTGCAGCACAGAAGTCGGGACTGCGGTTACACCGTTCAGGACCTTCACCGTCCAGAAACCCGGCTACGAGATCTATACCGGGCAGGTAACCGGCTGGCCAAAAGAGGGCGAGACCATTGACTTCTACGCCACCTTAAACCCGCTCCAGACCTACGGGGCCATCGAGGTACTGACAACACCCGATGGTGCGGTTGTCACCCTTGACGGGACAACCCAGCGCTATTCCCCCGCCTCGTTCTCTTCAGTCACCGCAGGCAGCCACACGATCCAGGTCATCACCAGCAACTTCCAGCCGTATGTTACAACGGTCTGGGTGGAAAACGGGAAGACCAGCACGGTCAATGCAGTCCTTATCCCGGTTCATCCCCAGCCATCCACCGGATCCGTCTCGATCAGTTCGAACCCTACCGGTGCCGATATTTACGTTGACGGCCGGTACATGGCCTACACGCCATCCACTATCCCGGGCCTCGAACCCGGCACCCATACGATCCGGCTCCAGAAAGCCGGGTACGACGAATTCCTCACCACCGTCCGCATCGTTGCCGGCCAGACCATCCCCCTCTCGGTACCAATGGGAAGCCTGCCCCCGACAGTCGGGTCCATAGAGGTTACATCGGTCCCGACCGGTGCAACGATCTACCTTGACGGCACCTACATGGGCCAGACCCAGCCGGACGATTATTTCGATATCACCAGCCTTGTCCAGGGCACCCACACGATAACCCTCCGGCTTGCCGATTACCAGGACTACACCCACACGGTTTATGTTACCGGCGGGAAAATCATGACAATCACTGCCCCGATGACCCCGGTAGTTCCCGGGCCGGTTGCCGATACCACCGGGCAGATCGCCATAGTATCGGTCCCGTCAGGAGCGAACCTGTACCTGGACAACACGTTCCGGGGAATCACTCCCGTTACCTTAAATGACATCCAGCAGGGATCCCATATCATCACCCTGTCGCAGCCCGGCTATGCCGATGCAGTGCAGACTATCTCCGTGACTGGCGGACAGGTAACCCCGGTCAGCATGAGCCTTGCAGAAGCTAAACCCACGCCAACCCGGAAATCCCCGGCGGGTATCATGGTCGTTTTTGCTGCGCTGGCGCTCGCGGGAATGGCATGCGCAACCAGGAGAAAATAACTTTTTTATTAATGCCTGGAACCATCCGGGTGCTTTCCGGAGGATGAAAAAATTATTTCTTGAAAAGCCCCATCATCCCTTTTTTCTGGGGGGGCTTGCGGCTTTTCGATGAAGAGCTGCCGATTTCCTTTCCATCAGAATCCGTGGCCCACTCGCTCTTATTCTTAAGTTCTTCCGCGATCATGGGGAGGTGCGCGTATTTTTTGGATGATACGGATATCTGCGGTTCGGAGCGATGGGCGGGACCTGCCAGTTCATCGGCAACCATTGGCAGGTGGGCATATTTCTTCTTTGAAGGCGCGGGTAGCAAAACCCCGGGCTCTTCTCCGGGGGTTTCATCGGACCAGGGATCCCACTCAGGAGCCGGCTCCTCCATTACCGGTTTTACCGGAACGGGTGCCGGTTTCCTGGACTTCACCACAACCGAGACCGGAACTTCGCGGGCAGGCTGCTGCTTCTTTGGCCGGGCTTTTACCGGCGCTTCATCGGCTTTCACAAATGGTGTGCCGCACCGGGTACAGAACTGGGATGCGTCATCCAGCGCCGGGTTGCCGCAGCCGGGACAGACAAGAGGTACCGGTTCCCGGGAAATGCGGGCACCGCACCGGTTGCAGAACTCTGCAAGCTCATCGGAGACTACTATGCCACAGGAAGGGCAGAGCGGAAATTCCGGTTCTGTCACTTCCACGATCTCCGAACCGCACCGGTTGCAGAAGAGCGCCTCATCATCCGGTGCGGATATACCGCAGTTCCCACATTTCCGGGTCATACAGATTCCATTATTGGATAAAGCCGTCTTTTGTATAAATACTCTGATCCCAACCACAGGTACGGACCGGAAAAACCGGGTCCGCGGCCCGGGAATTAAACCGGGATTACGTCCTTTTGGCCGGGAAAAAATTTCTCCCGGGGCTCGCGGTAATGTTTCCCGGCAACCACCCGGCGCATGCCCCCCCGGGGATTGTCGGTGTCGCCCGGGTATCGCGGGATGACATGGCAGTGGCAGTGCATCACGGTCTGGCCGGCCGCTACCCCGACATTGTACCCGAAGTTGTACCCGGCAGGCTGGTACTTCTGGTCGAGGATGGCCCGGCATTCTTCCAGGAGATCGGTCATGGCAATCTTCTCGTCCCGGGTCAGGCTGAAATACCCGGGCGTATGCCGGAAGGGGATGATGAGCAGGTGGCCTTTTGAGACCGGGTAATGATCGAAGCGGGCATAGCACAGGGTATTGTGCGCCACAATATCTTCGCCGGCAGGAGAGCAGAACGGGCAGGGGGTTGTATCGGGCATTCCGGTTCCCGTTTGCTGTAAGGCATCATAAATACGGCGATCCTTGTGCGCCGGAACAGCGCGAACGAAACCGTATAGGGCAATGGTTTCTGGTTCCCGGAACGATCGCCCTCATACGATACCTATTTTGTAATTTACGCCAAATCATTTGACATGGCTTCTTTTGTCCACCGGATAGAAGTTCACTATAGTTCGGATCCCCGCGTAAAGACGCGGACCGACCGGGTGCGCACGCTCGGCTTTCCCTTAGAAGAGCTGCACCAGGTCGATGTTTATACCATAGCAACCAGCTCACGGGATTTTACCCGGGAGGAATTATCAGCAATCGGCGGGCAGCTCGCAAACCCGGTGGTCCAGGAGTTTACCGTTGACGAGCCAACCATTGCGGTATTCGATCACGCCATCGAGATAGGCTTCCTGCCGGGCGTTACCGACAATGTCGGGACAACGGCACGCCAGACAATAGAAGATTATTTTCAGTTTCAGTTCTCTCCCGGTGAAGCGGTCTACAGCTCGCAGCTCTTTTTTGTTAGGGGGAACCTGCCGGCTGCATCGGTCCGGCACCTGGCCTCAACGCTCGCAAACCCGCTCGTGAACCGAATTCACATAAAGACCCGCCAGGAATACGGTTCAAAGGGCATGGATCCGGTCGTGCCCCTTGTGGCGCTCCACGAACTGCCCACCTCGGAAACGGTTGACCTGGAGATCGGTGATGCTGAACTTACACGGATCGGGAAAGAAGGGATCCCCGATCCGGTTACCGGGCTGCCCCGGGGTCCTCTTGCACTCGATCTTCCCCAGCTGCACGCAATCCGCAACTATTTCCGCTCCCTTGGACGGAACCCGACCGACCTGGAACTCGAAGCCCTGGCCCAGACCTGGAGCGAGCACTGCAAGCACACGATCTTTGCCTCGGCCATGGATGACGATGTTCCCAAAGGATTGTACAAGACCTTCATCCAGGGCGCAACCAACAAGATCCGCGAGGAGAAGGGGGAAAAGGACATCTGCGTCTCGGTCTTTTCCGACAACTCCGGCGCGATTGTATTCGACGATACCTGGCTGGTAACCCACAAGGTCGAGACCCACAATTCCCCTTCGGCCCTCGACCCGTTCGGCGGCGCCCTCACGGGAATTGTGGGAGTCAACCGGGACACCATCGGTTTCGGGCTTGGCGCAAAGCCCTGCATCAATGTGTACGGGTACTGCGTTGGCGACCCGGATACCGAACTTCCCCTGTATCGTGGCAGGGACCGGGCAAACCCGGTCCTTTCCCCCCGGCGGATCCTTGACGGGGTCGTGCATGGCGTGGGAGTTGGCGGGAACTGCTCAGGCATCCCGACCCCGCAGGGCTGGTGCTGGTTCGATAACCGGTATGGCGGAAAGCCGCTCGTCTTTGCCGGGACCGTGGGCATCATCCCCCGCGAACAAAATGGCAGGAGCCTCTCTGAAAAGAAGGCAGAGCCAGGCGACCTTATCGTGGTTGCCGGCGGACGGGTGGGAAAGGACGGGATCCATGGCGCCACCTTCTCTTCAGAAGCCCTTGACCCGGCAAGCCCGGTCACGGCAGTCCAGATCGGGGATCCCATCACCCAGAAAAAGCTCTCCGATGTTATTGTCAAGGAAGCCCGGGACCTCGGGTTATACCGGAGCATAACCGACAACGGGGCCGGCGGCATCTCCTGCTCGGTTGCCGAAATGGCTAAGGAGTGCGGCGGATGCCAGGTCCAGCTCGACAAAGTGCCGCTCAAGTACCCCGGCATGGCCCCGTGGGAGATCTGGATCTCGGAGTCCCAGGAGCGCATGACGCTCGCGGTTCCCCAAGAAAACCACGACGCATTCATGGAACTGATGCAGCGGAGGGATGTGGAGGCAACGGTTATCGGGACCTTCACGGATTCCGGCCGGTGCGTGGTGGAATATGCCGGCAGCACGGTCATGGACATCAGCCTTGCGTTCCTCCATGACGGCCTGCCAAAGAAACACCTGGCAACCACGTACACAAAGAAACAATTCCCTGAGCCGGCTGCACCCTGCCCCGAGCGGCTCGACAGCACGCTTGTCGCGATGCTGAAGCGCAAAAACCTCTGCTCCCAGGAGTTCATCTCCATCCAGTACGATCACACCGTGCAGGGCGGTCATGTGCTCGGGCCGGTGCAGGGAACAGGGAGGGTGCAGTCGATGGCGTCCCTGACAAAAGTGCTGCCCGGATCACCAAAGGGAGTCGGCCTCTCGCAGGGGCTTTATCCCTCGTACTCGGAGATCGACCCGTACCGCATGGCAGCGGCCGGCATCGATACCGCCATCCGGGGCCTCATTGCCATTGGCGTGCCGCTCGATACCATCGCCATCCTCGACAATTTCTGCTGGTGTTCCTCGGACGATCCCGAGCGGCTCGGGCAGCTCAAGCTTGCGGCACAGGGATGCTATGATATCTCGACCGCGTTTGGCACCCCGTTCATCTCCGGTAAGGACAGCATGTTCAACGACTTCTCCGGCTTTGACGCGGAGAACAACCGGGTCAAGATCTCCGTTCCCCCCACGCTTCTCATCTCGTCCATCGGTGTCCACCCGGATGTGGCAAAATCCGTATCCATGGATGCGAAGATCGCAGGCGATCTCGTGTACCTCATTGGCGAGACCCGCGAGGAACTGGGCGGATCGGAATACTTCGCCCACCTTGGCAGTACCGGCAATGCCGTCCCGGCGCTGGACCCGGCTCGGGCAAAAGCCTGCTACGAGCGGCTGACGGGAGCCATCCTGCACGGGCATGTTGCGTCCGCGTACCCTGTTACCCACGGGGGACTTGGCATTGCCCTTGCAAAAGTTGCGATAGCGGGCCGGCTGGGCATGGATATCACGCTTCAGAAAGGAATGCGACCCGACTTCTTCCTCTTCTCCGAATCGCTGGGAAGGTTTGTCGTGACAGTTGCGCCCGACAGCAAGCGGGCATTTGAGCAGGCGCTGGGTGCCGAAGCAGTGCTCATCGGCCGGGTGACGACGGGATCGTTCCGGGTAACCACCGAAAAACTCCTCATCGATATCCCGGTGAGCGAACTGGAAACCGCGTTCAAATCGCCGTTCGGGAGGTATTAATATGACAGCCCTGCACCGGAAGACCGGAAGTATTCCGCTGAAAAAAGTTGTTCCGGAGGATACCCGCATTGCCGACAAAGCCCTCATCCTGAGCGGCTTTGGGATCAACTCCGAGATGGAGACAGCAGAAGTCCTCCTCCGGGCCGGCATGGAGTCGGACATTGTCCACATCAACGACCTGATCGCCGGCCGGAAACGGATGGCCGGTTACCGGCTGCTCGTATTTCCCGGGGGATTCTCGTATGGCGATGACACCGGGGCCGGCAATGCCTATGCCAACCGGGTCCGGAACAACCTCTGGAAGGATCTCGAGCAGTTCCTTGATGGCGACAACCTGGTCCTTGGGATCTGCAACGGGTTCCAGATCCTTGCAAACCTCGGCCTTGTGCCGGCATTCGATAAGGAGTACCGGCGGGAGATCGCCCTCATGCCCAACCGGAAAGGCGTGCTGGAGTGCCGGTTCGTGACCTTAAAACCGGCAGCGGACAATCTCTGGACAAAGGGAATCGAGCGGATCTACTGCCCGGTTGCCCATGGCGAGGGGAACTTCTCCTGTTCCAAAGAGACCTTAACAAAGCTCAAACGCCAGGGAATGATCGCGTTCACGTACTGCCGGGAGGATTTAAGCCCGGCCGATGGCGAGTATCCCTTCAACCCCAACGGGTCTGTCGGGGACATTGCCGGCATCACGTCAGCCGATGGCAAGGTGCTGGGCTTAATGCCGCACCCGGAGCGGGCCATGGAGTTCGTGAACCTCTATGACTGGCCGCTCCGGAAGGAACAGATGAGGCGCAAGGGTGTAGCGGTTCCGACCGAGTCGATCAATATGCAGATGTTCCGGAATGTTGTGGATTATTTCCGGTAATTTTTTTCATCCCAATTTATACCATTTGATTATTCGAATTGCGATGAGTGCTGCCGCCCCTGACGGGACGCCCCCGCGGCGTATAAGTGACTTGGAATTAAAACTACCTGACCCCGCCGTGCCTCGGTGAGGCCTTGAGGCGGGGAGGGGTTCAAAATTTACATAATACCTATAGCCCCGCATTTTAACGTATTCTTTTATCAAGTAAAATTAAAATTAAAATATGGTAGACGGGTTCGGCACCATTGTTGCGATAGTGCTATTCTTGGCGGCCCTAATTTTCACAGTATTTGATCAGGCGGCAAATGCCTATCTTGATTATTCGTTCCTGAAAAAACAGTATGAATGGCAAATTCAATTCGCCAATACTCAAGAAAATGAAGGAGACCGATTGAAACATGAATTTTACTCCATCAATTGAATACCGAGCACTGGCCCAAAACAAAATGGGCTCTCATACTTTTTGCATGTACCCTCATGGCTATTTTCGCTTTGATATTAGTACTCGCATCTTCCCTATCGGTATTTTCTCAGATACCTCAAACAAATGAAATCTCCTCAAACAACTGTCAGAATATCTCTTACGTTGTGAACAATTATTACAACAATTACACGATCGAGCAAATTACAATTAAAAATGAAAATCGCCCATTTTCTGTTGAAGAATTAAAATATTTTATGCGACCGGGGATATCAGCCCTATCGTAATTATAATCCAAAGATCGAGATAGACCCGGGTTATTCCTATACCTATCCCCCGCTCCCGGGAGTCTACGTGCAGGATGCAACACCGGGTACGACATCTGGGCATACGTCACTTGGCCTGTCCTTAAGCTCAAGTGGTGCCACGCTGGGATGGTCGACAGATATTCCCGATTCGAGTGTAACGCTTACAAACCCATCCGGGTATAAGTACCGGTGGACTGAGTCGTACTCCTATTATGGAGCAGATGCATCGTCCTTATTTATTTAAGGCCGGGAGTACTGTCAATCAGCACGCAATCTTCATCCCGCAGTGGGAGCACCTATGTTGTATCGAGAGTAATGGCAGACTGCCAGGACGGGTTTGTCCTGCTTGTCGATGGAATTCCAAACAAGGCACCTACCGGAACAAACTCCTGGGGGCATCTGTTGAAAGTCAGATATAGCAGCGGGTATACCCCAGCCTAATTTTTTTTATTCGGAAAAACCAAATTATATTATAAAAACCAACTCTGCGAGTATGACAGCCTTATGAGAAAAGTCACCATCATGTTCATTATCCTCGCGTTGATAATCCTGCCGGTCAATGCTGCGGTAAATAGTCAGGAAATCCAGCAGGATCATTCATGGACCTACGGTTGTGGCGATGGGATAAACCAGGACTGTCCGGATTCTCAGGATTATTCTCCCGATACCATCTCAAATATTACAGCACGGATGATTGACGATTACGTGACGGCTTCCACAGCAAAGAACGAATCCATATACATCTTGGCAAGCCAGCCATTGTATTCGGGCAATGAACGGATAAGTCAGTACTGGTTCTCCATCTCACCTTCAGGAGTTACAGAATCGTTCACTGAAATCTCGGATAAATCAGGGAAAGATTTCCGGTCAAATACAGCATCCAGTTGCCAGGGTTTTGTATCTGGTAACTCTGGAAGCACCCCTCCGGATCTGCTACAGGCCCTGCATACTCCAGACCGTATGCAACAGCCACGAGGGGAATTACGAGCAAAAGATATCATTGTACGGGAATATCCCGGAATTGCCAGGGTATGCATGGAAAATTCAGGTTATTGGGACGGGCAAGAATCTGACAGGCAACATGAGTATTTCTTTGTGGATTCCAGGATACTAATCGTACCGAGCACCGGGACAGACCAGTCTGCCAGTGTAAAAAACAGGGCGGTATCGGTCTCATTCAATGCATCTCAAAATATTTCCGGGCTTGTGCCCCTGCATAATCTATGGATCGGTGATCCCGCACCGGGCACATCACCGCTTGAGGTTCTGGAAGATCAGCAGGATGGACAAAAACCGGTTCCATGGTATGAGAATTACCGGGGGCCGTTTGGTTCATCAGTAACGCTTGGATCCGAAGATATCAATCAGTATGACTGGCGCATCATCACCGGTTTCTTTTCTCATTATGCAGATCAACCGTTCGGTCTCAATCCACATCTGGGAATAGTGATCAATGAAACCGAGGCTAAAGATGGATCGCCACACCGGCTCATGTCCACACAATTTGATGGCACCCGGGGCTGGTGTTCGATAACGAATTGGACATACCATGAATACCCAGATACGTCTTCGTTATTTGGATCGGATTATCGGTTCAGATGGACCGGTAACGCAGGAGCATAAAGGATGCAAATCCGTTAACGCATTTGATGTGATGAAACCATGAAGATTCAACAAAAAACGATTAATATCCTGACATTATTCCTTGTAATGGCTTGTCTGGTCCCGGCAACCAACGCCGCACCCGAGGGTCAATCTGGAATTGCACCGCAATATGCCGATATCCGGCAACCCCCGGTCCTTGTATTCGATCATCTTTCCGAATTGAAAAGTGCAGAGATCAAACAGGATTACCGGAACCGGTATTCAGGAATTAAAAATTTTACGGGAATTAAAAACTATGATATTCTCAGCATCGACACAACTCAATTACGACAACATCTCGAATCCGGAGAGGAAATTCCCATTCATCTCGAGGGAATACCCTATAGAATAATTCTGAATCGTTCAACCACATTACCATCAGGTAAAGAAAAAGCCTCGACATTTCACGGAACACTTGCTGATTCATCTGGGATTATCAAAGCGAATTTTTCAGTAGAGATTTATATTGCTGAACCGAGAATTTTTGGAAAAATCTGTGATCCTGGTTCAGATAATTACTATTTCATAGATCCGCTTTTCACCAACCAATCCGGAAAGGTACTCTACTGGGCCTATATGCCAAAGCCGGGATTGCACAGCCAATTCCAGATTCCCGATGATGGGATTATTTTCTTCAATGGCGAGGGAAAAACCGCGTCTGAATTGACACCCGAAGAAGTCGAACTGCTTATCAGATCGCAACAGGAACGAGCACGCAATGAATCCACCGCAATTCCATATCCGACAACCGCAAAAGCATCTCCCATACCGGGGGGGATCATTATACTCGCATTCCTGGTTCTCATAGGGACTGGAGTGACGCGAAAAAATTGATCGTTCCGGATTCAAACATTTTTTTATGCTCCTCACAGAATTAACTCAAATGAAACAAAGAACAACTCATATGGTCTCATGAGGAGATCGATGAGCTTGCCGGAACGGGCATTGCTTTTTCAGGGAATATGACGGCAAATCCCAAAACGGGTATACCGGTTACACCAAGTACGCCGGAATTTCCCGATCCATGCTGGAAACCTCGGGCCGTGAATTATATTCTTCAATCAGGTAAACCGGGACATCTGCCCAGAAACCCGTGGCAGGATACGGGCCGAGGTAACGCACGCTGGCATTCATTTTTTTCAGCGGGTCGAGAATAGACAGGGTATGATTTCTGAATACAGCTCGATTTTCCGAATAATATGCTGTCATCCGGGCTTCAGTAAACGATCCGTTATCCGGCATTTGTGTAACTCCCGGTGGTTTCGTGAATGTGACGGAAATGTCCAGGGTATCATCCGGTTGTCGTTGCAGCATCTCTTTAATTAACGGGTGAGTCGTTTTTGGAACACCGATTTTCCGGACACACGGCTGTTGCGCCAGTTCCTCCAGGAACGGGGGTGGTGCAAAGACTTCGATTACCGGTGTTGTCTGCCCGATGTAATCGACAACATATCCCCGGGTTCGTACATAATCGACAATGGGTTTTGTATAATTCAGGTAACCGGCCCGTTGCCGTTCGCGGAAAAGAATTCTCTCTTCGGGAGTCAGGTTCAACCCGTGCTCCCGCTGTATCCCCGGGGGTTCTTCGAGTTCGACCCAGGTGCGGACACTATCGATCCGATTCGTTGAATTGAGCATTGCCAGCACTCCTTCATCAAAGATTCCCGATTGGCCCGGGGTCTTGTTTTCAGGCCGGAAGTCAAGTATTACCTTCCGGACTACGAATGCAACGGTACCTGTGGATCCGACATACCATTTTCCTTCGAACCCGAGGTATTCATCGGGATTGACAAAAAAACATCGGGCATCGCGGACCAGCCGTCGTGAATCGGGGCTGCCGACACCGGGCGTGTGGTTGTTGTTGTACCAGGAAACGAACTCCCCGGAGGATATCGCGGAACTCACGTTGAGGCGGGACTCCCCGAGAAAGACATCCCCCTCGGCCGGAATTGAAGAATGATATTCAGTACAGGTATAAACCGGGGTTGGGGAGATGAAATCGACCGGAGTATATTGAGCGGTCGTATTTGGTACAGATGTTGTCCGGAAATTGCCATTTTGTACCGTCCAGACTCCGGCAATAATGATGAATACGAGTAAAAAAAGTAAGAGACAGATACGTTTTCCGGTCATTTCCATCAGGTCAATCCTTCTTTTAATTTATCAAGTGGTAATTCGTTCTCCTTATGTTTCAGGAAATTGTATGCGCCTGACACGTGTTGAAATCTCATCAGACCGGGGTTTATCCGGGGGAATGTCGGGATCCTCATTGTATCGGAAAAATCATGAATTCCGGATTTGTTCCTGTCACGTTGCTATTACCAATAGGGATTACGATGCAGAGTGTCATGCGCCTGGCAGGTAACATGATAGTATTGATTATGGTACTCAAACAGGCTTCCGCGATTGCATTCAACTATGCTTTTCCCATTACAGATTTCCCGAACTAAATTGTGATACAAACTCTGGTTTCCCTCAAAACTGTTACAATATCTCCAGCCATTATGCCAGACTCCGGGATCTGGATTCACTCCATGCATATGCCTCTCAAGATCCGGATACATCTACAATTGATCATAGGTCACATGAGTAATATTGATGTACTTGACAACACTCACATTCGCTTCCTGGATGTCAAATGATGCATCATCAATCATTGGCGGGATTGCAGAGGTTATATTCTCAAAGGTCGTCCCTTTCACGCCCGGATCCATTGATCGAAAACCCGTTCCCGCTACCAAAAAATAACAAAGGATACCGGTTATGCCAACAATACAGGCAATTGTAAGGATCATGGTATTCACGTGGGGTAATTTCACAAGACTACCTCCGTTTTGTTTGTAATTTTGCTATAATCATTCCTGCCCCACAACAATCTGGTACAGGGTGCCGTTCCACCGGACGTAACGGGTAATGGACCGGTTGGTACAATAAGAATTTTTGAAATCATCGATCTTTTTTACATCGCGGGACTGGAGGCGATCGAATTTCACATTGCGATGGCCGGTCGGAGTCTGAACAAGATCTTTGAGAATGGGATACCGGATAAAATCGGATTCCGTAAGGTTGACAATGATGCTGTTGTCCGGATCGAAGGCAGCTCCTTCGGGAGTTCTGCCCTGTTCGCTGAACGCATATGAGCCGGCGAAATACTGGTGGGAAGAAACCAGGCTTAACATGATCATCAACAGGTAATCCGATGCAAAGTATACTGCGAGAACTCCGGCCATGAGAATGATAACAATCAGTATAATCCGAAACGGTTTATCCATGCTTTCACCGGAACCGGTTACCAGTCCACTTTGGGGATAGATAACCCCGGGCACTTCCTATCGATCAGTCTATAGCGGGATATTTATTATTTATGGTTCATTCATCTACACGTCCGGTTTCCGGGAAAACACGCGTAAGGATCACGGTGAGAGAACGTAAATTTAATAAATTGATGAACACGTGAAAAAACATTATTCACAGCGCAAGGGAAAAATTGCGCGAGGTTTTTATCGCGATGCGGCATTTTCATCGGTTCTGCCAATCATTTCCACAAACCACGGTCTTCCAGCATCCGCTGATGGCGCACGTTTAGTCCGCACCTAATGGGGAACTCCCACGTAGAATAAAATTGGAACGGTCCTGGTGGAGATTCCACTCAAAAAGACAAAAAAAGATCCGGGAAATTTTCCCGGGACATTCCAAAGATTATGCCTTGACAACCTGGACGTTGACGGAATATGCCGTCTCGTTGCCGGTTACCGGCTCCCATGAGCGCAGGTAGGTTGCCGAGAATTTCTGGGCCCCGAGATCCTTTCCGGTAATAACCCAGGTGCGGCTGCCACCGGCTCCCATGCGCCCGTGCGCATCCGGGTCGACCGTGTAAATGGAGGACTCGATCACGAGGCCCGGTGAGACCGTTGCGTTCCATTCAAACCCGGTGGTCGGGTTCTCCTTGAGCGTCACGGCAAACCGCGTGCCCTGGGTGATATCCGAAGTCTTGCCATTGTCGGCTTCTGTGAATGTTACCATCTTCTTCCCATCCGTTGCCGTTGTTGCTGCGGCAGTCACGCCGCTTTTGCATCCCTCGCCCCGGAAGAGCGCCCACTCTTCGCAGGAAGTTCCGTTGGCAAAAGTACACATGCCGTATTCAGCACCGGTTGTATCTTTCTTGATATCAATGCTGCCGCCCGACTGGACGCAGGCCGTGGAGGCCGGGTTGGTCATGTTTGCGATGGGCGCCCCGGTGACACCGGTGGCTCCGTTCTGGGGCGTGGTTGTCTGGGTGCACCCGCTGATGAGCAGGAGTGCAGCGAGGACAATGATGAGCCCCACAAATCCCGGCAGGATCTTACCGGTACGAAGTGTAATAGACATAGATATCCAGTGCAACCTGTTCTGTTAATAAAATTACTTTGACTGCGAATAAAATTGCAGTCAAAACCGGGATGTTTTCCCGGGAACAATTCCAAAAACCTCCTGTACGCTGACGACCCGGATTCCGCATTGGCTGTCGGGAGGCCAGGGCCGCAGGTTCATCCCGTCACGTTAATACGGGTTTGAGGTACAGCAACAAGGAGAGAATCCATGAAGATCTGTGTTCTGAACGGGAGCCCCAAAGGGATTGAGAGCATTACGATGCAATACGGGAGGTTCCTGGAACTGGCTTTCCCGGATCACACGTTTGTTGTCGAGCATGTGGGGCAGAAAATCCACACCCTCGAAACAAACGAAGCGGAATTCAACCGGGTGATTGCTTCGGTCTCCTCTGCGGATATCGTCCTCTTTGCAATGCCGGTCTATGTTATGCTCGTTCCCGCCCAGTTCAAGCGGTTCATCGAGCTCGTCTTCTCCCGGAATGCATCTGGAGCCTTTGATAAGAAGTACGCGGGAACGCTCACCACATCCATCCATTTCTTCGACCACACGGCACATGCCTACCTGACAGCAGTTGCTGAGGATCTCGGCATGCAGGTTGCCGGATCATTCTCGGCAAAGATGAACGACCTGCTCGAAGTTCCCGGACAGGAAAAACTCGTCCTCTTTGGAGAAATGCTCGTTGAAACCGCAGCCCGGCGCCCGGCCATCCAGCGCCGCTCTGCGCCGGTCCCGATTGCGGATCCCCAGTACCGGCCCGGGGAGATCCCGCTCCCCATGGACACCGGGGGAAAGTCCGTCCTGATCCTGACCGATGCAGCGCCCGGCTCGAACCTTGAGAAGATGGTCCAGCGGGCGGCGGCCTGCTCGGGACGTTCTGCATCTATCGTGTCCCTTGACGAGGCAAAGATGAAGGGCGGGTGCCTTGGCTGCTGCCGCTGCGCTTTCGACAATACCTGCGTGTATGATGACGGGTACACCCGGTTCATGAAAAAGGTCGTGCTCCCCGCAGACATCATCATCTTTGCCGGGCATGTGAAGGACCGGTACTTCTCGGCCGCATTCAAGCAGTTCTTTGACCGGGGTTTCTTCATGGGCCATGTCCCGAAACTGACCGGCAAGCAGATCGCCATCCTTGCGCAGGGACCCTATTCCCGGGCCTCACCGCTGCCGGAGATCATGGACGCGTATGCGGATATGGAACAGGCAAACCTTACCGGTATCGTCACGGATGAAGAGCCGGGTCTTATCGATGAGCGGATCGACTCCTTAATCGCGACCTGCATCCGGCTCGCAAATGCCGGCTACATCCCGCCGCACCGGTTCCCGTCCATTGCCGGCCACAAGATTTTCCGGGACGAGATCTGGAGCGGCATGCGGGCGTTCTTCAAGGCCGATGACCGCTATTACCGCTCGCACGGGTGCTATGATTTCCCGCAGTACCAGTATGCCCGCCGGATCCAGACCGCCTTCCTCTCGCTCGTCCTCACCATTCCATCGATTAGGAAAGAGGCACAAGCCAAGATGAAAACGCACATGATCCAGCCGTTTGTCAGGGTCTTTTCGGAAAGCCCGGTGCTGGAACGGCGGGGCAAAAAGGAGTAACCGGCCCATGCCAAAAAATCCACCGGTTGTCGAACCGGAAACCCTCTCGGCAGCCTTTACCCTTGTCTTCCGGCAGGGCCGCTCCCCGCCATCGTGCCCGGTTCCCAATGACACGGACATTCTCAACCGTATCCTGGATGCGGTCCCGTCAGCATCCCCCGCTTCCGGCCGCGAGGCGCTCATCCGGGTCCGGCGCCTCTCGTTCGATGCGGCCGAGATCGGCGCTGCATTCCGGGAGGGACAGTACGGTAAAGGCGGGGATGCAAAGGCCGCTGCCATCGCTGAACTGGAAACACAAAACTCCGGTTTTTTGGAACATGAATACCTCACGGCCTTTGCGGTCGGGGTGATGTGGGCCGGGCTCTGAGATCGGTTATCCACTTGCGGACTGCACCCAAAGGGTTCTTGTAGGGATGTGGCAAACACTACCGCACCCGTCGTTCACTGTACGGCCTGAAGGTCAGATGGATACCGCCACGCATTACCTGAAAAAATACTGGGGTTATTCCTCGTTCCTGCCACACCAGGAAGCGATCATCCGGTCCGTGCTGGACGGTAACGACACCCTCGCCATCATGGCAACCGGAGGGGGAAAATCCCTCTGCTACCAGCTCCCGGCCCTCTGCCGGGACGGCCTGACGCTCGTCATCTCCCCCCTCATATCGCTCATGAAAGACCAGGTCGATGACCTCAATAGCCGGGGTATCCCTGCCGCTGCCTATACAAGCGCACTCGACTCCCGGGGAAGAACCGGGCTCGATGCCGCTATCCGGGACGGGACGATACGGCTGCTCTTCATCTCCCCGGAAAAATGCATGCAGCCCCAGTTCCTTTCATCCCTGCAAGGAGCACGCATCACCCTTATCGCGATCGATGAGGCGCACTGCATCTCGGAGTGGGGCCACAACTTCCGTCCGGAATACCGGCAACTCTCGCAGGTGAAAAAATATTTCCCGGGCGTCCCGGTTATCGCACTGACAGCCACCGCAATCCCCGAGGTCAGGTCCGACATCTGCCAGCAGCTGGGACTGTCCGGGGTCAGAGAATTTGTGGGCAGTTTCAACCGCCCGAATCTCCAGTACCGGGTGATCCAGAAGAAAAACCCGGGAATTTTTCTTGCACACTACATCGGCCAGCACCGGCAGGATGCCGGGATCGTCTACTGCTTAAGTAAAAAAGAGACCGAAGAGGTTGCCTCCGACCTCAAAAAACGCGGGTTTCCCGCGCTCGCGTACCATGCCGGGCTCTCGCCCCAGGTCCGGGCCCGGGTCCAGGATGCGTTTATCACCGGGAAGGCAAATGTCATCTGCGCAACCGTTGCCTTTGGGATGGGCATCGACAAGCCGGATGTCCGCTATGTTATCCACTATGTACTGCCAAAAACCGTGGAATCCTATTACCAGGAGACCGGGCGGGCCGGGCGGGATGGGAAGTACAGCGAATGTATTCTCCTGTACAGCCGGAGTGATGTTGGCAGGGTCCGCTTCATGCTCGAACATGACGATACATCCGAGCGCAACCTGCGCCTGTCCTTAAAGAAATTGGAGGACATGACCGCGTACTGCGGGATTACCGGCTGCCGGCGCAGGTTTTTGCTGGAATATTTTGGCGAAACCTATCCCGAAGATAACTGCGGATCGTGCGACAACTGCGCCCATCCCCCGGACATGGCAGACTGCACGGACGCTGCCCGCCAGGTAGTCTCGTGCGTGCAGCAGCTTCCAGGATCATTCGGCGCTGAACTTATCATCGCGGTCCTCAGGGGATCAAAAAACATAACGATTCAGGAAAATGGTTTCTCGTCCCTGCCGGCATTCGGGACAGGAAAGAGGTACAGCAGGGATCATTACCGTACCTGGATCCGCGAGCTGGTCCGCCAGGGTTTCCTTACCCGCAAGGGTGAGAAATACCCGGTAATCGCCATAACCGGCAAAGGCCACGAGCTGATGAAAGGGAGGGTGCGGGTCATGTTGCCGTCCCCGGAACCTGGCCTGGCACGCCCCGCAAATGCCAACCGTAATGGCAGTGCAGAAAAATCGGACGATACCGAAGCCCTCTTCCAGCGCCTGCGGACACTCAGGAAATCCCTTGCCGGTCAGCAGGGTGTGCCGCCGTACGTGATCTTCGCGGACAAAAGCCTGCATGAGATGGCACGCTCCCGGCCCCGCACCATGAAGGATTTTTCCGCATTACCGGGCGTTGGAACATTCAAGCTTGCCCGGTATGGCGGGCAGTTCCTCCAGGAGATCAACCGGGATCCTATCCGGGAAAATGAGTGAATCGCCGCAGGCATTCCCGGGATTTATCCGGTACAGGGATCTCCCCACAGGACCATTGACTAAAAACCCCTCATTCACCCTTCTACGGCTACGCAGCCATGTATCGTTTGGTTTTTTTAAAAATCCGTAGTGTCCGGCGTGGGATCGGTTAAAAAAAAGGGTTACTTAACCCCGCCGTGGGTAAACGCCGGCACATACCGCTTGTCTGTTCCTTTGATGTGGGTCGATACCCAGTCCCGCAGGAAGTTCATCACGTCCAACGTAAGACCGAGCCGGTTGGCTGCAAAATCCTTCTGGAAATCCGTGACCTTACGGACGAACGCATCGTGCATGTTTTTATGGGTCATGTATTCCGGGTAATTGAATTTCTGCATGTAGGTCTCTTCGGTTTTGAAATGATAGACCGCATAGTCTGCCAGTTCCTGGAGCGTTGCTTCGAGCGCCTGTTTTCCCTGCCCGGACTTCATGGCATCGTGCAGGGTATTGATGAGGCCGACCAGTTTCTTGTGCTGGCTGTCAATTTCCTGGATGCCCACGCTCAGGTCGTCTGTCCATACCATGATTGGCATACAGCTGTGTGGGAATAATATGTATTTATACATGAGGATATTACCGGTTCCCTTCACCGGGTATCTTCGGGTATAGCACGACCGTTCCGGGAAGGGTGCCGGAAGATGCCCATGGCTGGCAATGATACAACCGGATACAAAATGATAAAAAAAGCCGGCCCGGTCATGATAATGGGGTATAAAATATGAATTATTGGATCATTTTCTTAAAAAAATTATAAATTTTTTAAACCTGATCCAAATCAAATAATATATGATTGATCCCGCCAAACCGGATATCTGAATCTTAAGGCAGAATCAGCATCAGCAACGGGAGCCCGATATGTTCAAGGTAATGTATGTCGATGATGAACCATCCTTACTCGATCTCGGGAAAATTTTCCTTGAACAGTCGGGTTATCTCCAGGTCGACACCGTCCCCACGGTCGAACTGGCACTCGAAAAACTGCAACGGGAAACGTACGATGGCATCATCTCCGACTACCAGATGCCCGGCAAAGACGGCCTGGAATTCCTGAAATATATCCGTTCCCATAACCAGGATCTCCCGTTCATTCTCTTCACCGGCCGGGGCCGGGAAGAGATTGTCATTGAAGCACTCAACAGCGGTGCAGATTTTTATCTCCAGAAAGGCGGCGAGCACAAATCCCAGTTCGTTGAACTGGAACACAAGATCAAGAATGCCATTGACCGGAAACGGACGCACGATACCTTGAGGGAATCCGAGCAGCGGATGGCAGACATCATCAATTTCCTTCCGGATGCAACCTTTGCCGTCAACTTGGAGAACAAAGTGATAGCCTGGAACAAGAACATCGAGCAGATGACGGGAATTTCCTCAGACGTGATGCTCGGGACCGATAGCTGTTCCGCTGCCACATCCATTTACGGCGAGAATAAATTAACGCTCGTCGATCTCATTCTCAATAAGGATACAAATATCGCAACCCAGTACCCGTACCTCAGCCGCCAGGGAGACCAGATAATTTCAGAATCCTATATTCCGCACCTGTACGGGGGAAAAGGGGCGCATGTCTGGCTGGTAGCTTCTCCCCTCTACGATACCCACGGGAGCGTAATCGGGGCAATCGAAGCGATCCGGGATATCTCCCAGCGCAAGGAAGCGGAGGAACAACTCCGGCGCACGAATGAGGACCTTCACGCTGCCTACGAACAGCTCACCGCAGCTGAAGAGGAACTCAGGGCCAACTACGAAGAGCTGAGCTATGGCGAACGGGAACTCCACCGGGTGAAAGAGCGGTACCAGAGCGTGGTCGAAGACCAGAGCGAACTCATCTGCCGGTTCGCTCCGGATGGGAAACTTACGTTTGTCAACGATGCCTATTGCCGGTATTTCGGCCTGAGCCGGGCCGCATGCCTGGAACAGCAGCATAAGGTGAAAATTCCTCCCGAAGACCGGGCGCTGGTAAAGCAGCATATCAAATCCTTGACAAAAGAAAGCCCGGTCAATTCCCTGGTGCACCGGATTATTCTTTCTACCGGGAAAGTCCGGTGGCAGCAGTGGAGCGACCGGGCAATTTTCGACCCGAATGGCAGGGTCATAGAATACCAGTCGGTTGGCCGGGACATCACCCGCCAGAAAGAAGCGGAAGACACGCTGCAGCGTGCGAACGAGGATCTCAATGCCGCCTATGAACAGCTGACGGCAACCGAGGAAGAACTCAGGCAGAATTACGAAGAACTCAGCAAGAACCAGGAGGAACTCTGCCGGAGCGAGGACCGGTACCGCAACATCATCGAGGACCAGACCGAGTTCATATGCCGGTTCACTCCCGATGGCGTACTGACGTTTGTCAACGAGGCATACTGCCAGTATTTCGGAAAAACAAAAGACGAGCTCGTCGGCCATCACTTCTCACCGGAAATTCCCAAAGAGGACCGTGACAAGGTAAAAGCTCATTTCTCAGCGATAACATCCGATCATCCGGTCAATACCATTGTTCACCGCATCGTCCTTGAGAACGGGATCCAGTGGCAGAAATGGTCCGATCGGGCCACCTTCGATGCAAAGGGCCGGGTTATCGAGTACCAGTCTGTTGGAAGGGACATCACCCAGGAGAAAGAATCTGCCGACAAATTGCGGTACATGAACGAAGATCTCCATGCGGCCTACGAGCAGCTCACCGCAACGGAAGAAGAACTTCGCGCCAATTATGAAGAACTGGCAAAAGGCGAACGCGAACTCCATGAAGTAAAAGAGCGGTACCAGAGCGTGGTTGAAGACCAGACCGAACTCATCTGCCGGTTCACTCCCGAAGGCGTACTGACATTTGTCAACGATGCCTATTGCCGGTATTTCGGGATGAGTAAAGCCGAAGCTCTTGAGAAACGGCAGCTGGTCACCCTGCCCAAAGAAGACGGGATCAAGGTAAAGGAGCATATCCGGTCACTTACCCGGGATAAACCGGTCGGAACGGTCGAACACCGGATTATCATGCCGGATGGGAAAATCCGGTGGCAGCAGTGGAGCGACCGGGCAATCTTCGATCCCGAAGGCGGGATAATCGAGTACCAGTCTGTCGGAAGGGACGTCACCAAGGAAAAAGAAGCTGAAGATGAATTGCAGCGCACGCATGAAGATCTCCATGCGGCCTACGAGCAGCTCACCGCAACGGAAGAGGAACTTCGTGCCAATTATGAAGAACTGGCAAAAGGCGAACGCGAACTCCACGAAGTAAAAGAGCGGTACCGGAGCGTGGTCGAAGACCAGACCGAACTCATCTGCCGATTCACACCCGAAGGCGTACTGACGTTTGTCAACGATGCCTATTGCCGGTATTTCGGGATGAGTAAAGCCGAAGCTCTTGAGAAACGGCAACTGGTCACCATCCCAAAAGAGGACGGGGCCATGGTAAAGGAGCATATCCGGTCACTTACCCGGGAAAAACCGGTCGGCACGGTTGAACACCGGATTATCATGCCGGGCGGGCAGATCCGGTGGCAGCAATGGAGCGACCGGGCGATCTTCGATCCCGAGGGCGGGATAATCGAATACCAGTCCGTGGGAAGGGACGTCACCAGGGAGAAAGAAGCTGAAAATGAATTGCAGCGCACGCATGAAGATCTCCATGCGGCTTACGAGCAGCTCACCGCTACCGAAGAGGAGCTCCGGCAGAATTATGACGAGCTCAGCAAGAACCAGGAGGAACTCTACCGGAGCGAGGAGCGGTATCGCAACATCATCGAAGACCAGACCGAATTCATATGCCGGTTCACCCCGGCCGGCAAACTAACGTTTGTCAACGATGCCTACTGCCAGTACTTCGGAAAAAAGAGAGAGGAACTCATCGGACACCATTTCTCACCGGCGATTCCAGAAGAGGAACAGGATATCGTCAAAGCCCATTTCTCATCGGTATCCCGGGATCGCCCGATAAAGATTATTGAACACCGGATTATTATGCCGGGCGGGCAGATCAGGTGGCAGCAGTGGTCCGACCGGGCAATCTTCGATCCTGCTGGAGGGATAATCGAATACCAGTCCGTTGGCCGGGACATCACCGAACGGAAGCGGATGGAGCGGGCGCTGCACGAATCCAACCAGAAACTCAACCTCCTCTCCAACATCACCCGACACGATATCCTCAACCAGCTCACTGCCCTCGGGGGTTACCACACGCTGCTCAACGAGAGTATCATGGATGAAGAGCACCGGTGCTGGATCAAGGGGGCGATCAAAGCCGGCGAGACCATCCGCAGCCAGATCCTGTTCACGCAGCAGTACCAGGATATCGGCGTCCAGAATCCCAAGTGGCAGGACATTTTCGGATGTGCGAACGCCGTTTCAAAAGAGCACGGTTTCTCAAACATTTCCATCGACCCCAATCTCAACAAAGTTGAAGTGTTTGCCGACCCGCTCCTGAAAACCGTGTTTTATAATCTCTTTGAGAATGCGATGATGCATGGGGAAACGGTCAGGAATATCCGGGTAACTGGCAATCGTGCGGACACGGCATTCCGGATCATTGTGGAAGACGACGGGAACGGGATCGACAAGGCATTGAAGGAGAAGATCTTCCAGAAAGGATTCGGCAACCACACGGGTCTTGGGCTGTTCCTTGTCCGGGAAGTCCTTGCGATCACAGGACTTACCATCAGGGAGACCGGCGAACCGGGAAAAGGCGCCCGGTTCGAGATCCTTGTACCAAAAGACACGTTCCGGACAATTGCTCAGCCGGCATAAATCCGGCAATTCCCAGGCCCGGGAATGATCAGGTTCCTTTTTCTTGCATACGCGATTACCATTACGTACAGGAATATCTGCCATGACTCACACGTTCAAACGGATAATGCTGTACGGAATGGTTTTTTTCTTGGTCCTTGCCTCCTGCGTTTTCATTCCCGCAGGAGCTCTCACCATCACCCAGTCAGATTCTGCGGCTTCAACATCTTCCGCGATTGCGAACGGAGACCCGGTTAATATCAAAGGGATAGCAACCGGCCACCCGCAGAATGGGCTCCAGGTATGGCTGATCGGGAACAATTACCTGAAAGTATCGACCATATCGGTCAATGACGACAACACCTTCACCTACGAATTGAAAGATACCGATACCCGGAACCTTGCGGGTGGCCAGTACTATGTTGTTGTGCAGCACCCGATGATGAACGGGCAGTTCGATATTGTCTACAATTCGGCTACCGGGGAAATTACCAACCGGCAGCTGGGAAACGGTATGACCATTTTCCAGCTCTCGGGATCCGGCAGTCTCCAGAGCCCGAACGGGGCGCAGGCGCTGATCCAGGCAATCAGCAGCCAGAATATTGACGATACATTCACGACATTCACGTTCGGAGTTAACCCCCCCTCTGCACTGATCAACCCGATCGGCGATCATTACGTGGGAGACACGTTCACCATTGGCGGTTCCACCAACCTGGCAGTAGGGGACAATCTCCAGGTGGAGATAACATCTTCATCGTTTACACCGTCGAAGAAAACGTCAGGTGGCGGTTTCTCCGGGACCGCAAAGACAGTACAGGTCCAGCCGGGAACCGGCGGGAAGAACCAGTGGTCGTTACCGGTAGATACTGCCGCATTCAAACCGGATGAATACCTGGTCAAAGTCTCCGGTGTTCTCGTGGATGCCACCGACTCAACCACGTTCCGGCTCCTTGAGCGGCCAGTTACCGTGCAGGCAACTGCCCCGGTCGTAACCGCAACAACACCCGCCCCAACGGTTGCAACATCAACTCCCGTTCCGGTGGCAACAACGCTTCCGGTAACACAGAAATCGCCTCTCGCGGCATGGGCAGCGATCGGTGCCGGCCTGCTGGCTTTGGGCATCCTGAAGATGAAAAAAGAGTGAGCCGGTAATTACCAGCCAAGAAAGAGGGACTTTGTCCGGGAATACTGGTCAAGTGCATCCTGCCCGTTCTCCCGGCCGATCCCGCTCCCCTCCACGCCCCCGAAAGGAACTTCGGGGGGTATGGTCAGGTGCCGGTTGACCCAGACTATGCCGGCATGGACTTCATCGAATACTTTTCTCGCGGTATGGAGGTTGGCAGTCCAGATCGATGCGCCAAGCCCGAACCGTGAATTGTTAGCGTCCCGGATCGCGGCATCCAGGGTGGAAAACGTCATGACCGGAAGCACCGGCCCGAAGATCTCCTCAGTCACCAGCGGGGATTCCGGGGATACGTCCGTCACCAGGGTCGGGCGGTAAAAATATCCCTGCTCGTACGCTTTTCCTTTCAGGGCGCACCCACCGGCAACAACCTTCCCGTCATTGTTCCCGCGAACGGTCTCGACCGCATCCTCTATCAGTTCACGCTGCCCGCTGCTGTTGAGAGGCCCCATATCGATCTTCGGCCCGAGACCGTTCCCGACACTCAGGGCATTGGTGCGTTCTTTGAGTTTCTTGATAAACACTTCAGAAACCGCTTCCTGAACGTACAGCCGCTTGACCGCGGTGCAGGTCTGCCCGGCATTGTAGAACCGTCCCCGGATCGCGCCTTCAACGGCCCGGTCGATATCGGCATCGTTCATGACGATCATCGGATCGGACCCGCCCAGTTCCAGAGTGACTTCTCTGAGATGATGGGATGAGAGCTCCTTAACTCTCATGCCGGTAGCACAGCTGCCGGTAAACGAGATCTTCCGGATGCCCGGGTGCCGCACCAGGGCCTCGCCGGCCTCCCCGCCGCTTCCCGTGATGACGTTGAGTACCCCGGGCGGGAGACCAGCTTCATCGAGAATCTTTGCGAGCCGGAGATTCGCAAGCGGGGTAGTTGAGGCAGGTTTCAGGACAAGGGTGTTTCCGGCAAGCAGGGCGGGCCCCACTTTCCAGCCCATGATGAGGACCGGCAGGTTCCACGGGATGATCGCGGCGCAGACACCGAGCGGTTCGCGGACAACGAGGCAGTCGCCGGCCGAGCCGAGCCGGATGGTTTCGCCGGACTGGTGCGCAGAGATCCCGGCATAGAATTCAAGGATATTAGCAAATCCCCGGACTTCATCGATCGACTCCCGCAGGGGTTTTCCCTGTTCCTCGGTCAGGAGCCGGGCAAGATCCTTGTGCTGTTCCCGGACATTCCCGGCAGCCCGGTACAGGATCATGCCGCGCTCCCGCTGGGTCTTCTTCTTCCAGCTGTCGGATGCAGCCTCGGCGGCTTCAACCGCCCGGGCCACATCCTCTGCCCGGCCCGCGGGCACGCGATCGACACGTTCACCGGTTGCCGGGTTCTTTACCTCGATCCACTCCTCATCCAGAGACGCGGTTTCCGTTCCCCCAATCCTCATAAGCATGGTAATTTCCCGTCCTGGCGGCGCCCGGGTCCGCCCGTTATGAAATACATGGGTATGTACGCCTATAAAGTTCCCGGCCGGGGCAGGACCTAGGAATTGTTTTCCGGGTTCCGGATGTATTCCATGCCATCCGCGTACGCGTTTTTGCCGGTGAACGTTGCAACCGCGTGTTCCCCGTCGCTGGCAACAATGACCGGGACATTCTTTTCGACAAGGAAAAAGAGTTCGAGAAACTCGCATTCTTCGATCTTGAGCCCTTTTACGAGCACTGACGCGGGCTCAAGATCCATGCGCTCCTGCGCAAGGTCCGCCGGCATCACCCGGAAGAAATAATAAAAGGCCTGCCATGCATTGAGGAGATCGGAGACGAGCAGCTCGGACCGGATTTGTTCGTCGAGCCTATCCATCATTTTTGCAAGACAGGTCACATTCTCTTCGCAGGACTCCAGCAGTTCGTCGGCCGCTGCCACGAGCGCAGGATAGGGAATCTTTGACGGACTACTCATTGACACTCATTGGATGTTCAGGGAAAAATCACTTCCGGCTGCCCGGCCGGAAATTGAGCGCCATAACAAAAACCCTTATTCCGATCCGGGGGATATGAATACAGGTGAAAGATGAGGAAGCGGACTGGCAGATCTATCACCTTATCCCGGAAGGTTCTGCCACTACGGCCGGGGAACTGGAGAGGAAAAGCGGCCTGGATGCGGCATCCGTTGCGGCATCCGTGGAACGGCTCGAACGATCCTGTCTCGTAGAACGCTCGGGCGATACGATCCGTATGCTGAATTTCGGCGAAGCGCTCCTCAAAAACCAGGTAAAATATGAAAAAGGCCTGCCGTTCACAATAGAAAACGGCGTCATCAGGGCAAGGAAGGACTAGCATGCCAGAACAGGAAACCGTAATTCTGAGAATCGGCCACCGGCCCGAGCGGGACCAGCGTGTAACAACCCATGTCGGCCTGACCGCCCGGGCGCTTGGGGCAAAAGGAATGTTCCTTGCCGCGTCAGACAAGGGCGTTGTCCAGAGTATTGCGGATGTCGTGGATCGCTGGGGCGGGGAGTTCTTCTGCGAGGATAATATCAAATGGCGCTCCTGCATCAAGGACTGGAAAGCATCCGGCGGCATCGTTGTCCACCTTACCATGTACGGCCTCAACCTGCCGGACATTATCGGGGACATCCGGCCCCACAACCGGATCCTCGTCATTGTTGGCGCCGAGAAAGTCCCGGGTGAGATCTATGGCCTGGCCGATTACAATGTCGCGGTCACCGGCCAGCCCCACTCCGAGATCTCAAGCCTGGCCCTCTTCCTCGACCACCTTGCATCAGGAACCGGGCTTGCCCACGAATTTCCCGGCGCAAAAATCAGCATCATCCCCTCCAAAGCAGGAAAGCAGACGGTGGAACGGTGAAGGGGAGGGTGCTCGTTGCCGGGTTTTCAACCCGCCATGTAGCACAATCGGCCCACAATGCCGGGTATGATGTCTGCACGGTCGATCATTTCTGCGACCAGGATCTTGCCTGGTACACAAAGGACCAGGAGAGGTTCGAGGATCTCGCGGATCTTCCCGATGCCATCGACAGTATCTGCCGGCGCAATACATTCGATCTCTTCATCCCGACTTCAGGGGCAGAGAGCCTGGGAATCCCGCTGCCTCTCTGCGGGACACCGCCTGCCACCATTGCACCTTTCATGGACAAGCTGGATACCCAGCATTTTTTTGAAGCACACGATATCCCCGTCCCCCGCATCCTGCCGGCGAACGAATATCCCGCCATGATCAAACCGCGCCGGGGAGCCGGCGGGTGGCGGAATGCGGTAATCGAGAGCGAACCGGCCATGGCCGCGTGGGAATCGCTCTACCCCGGCGTCCCGTATATCCGCCAGGAGATCGCGGAGGGCGTACCTGCCAGTGTCTGTTGTGTTGCCACGGGAACGGATGCAATGGCGATTGCCGCCAACGGGCAGATCCTCCGGGGAAAAGGTGAGTCTGCGTTCGGGTTCTCCGGTTCGATCACGCCGTTTTCCGATCCCGCCTCAGGCCGTATGATCGCGCTTGCCGAACGCATCGCTGCCCTCAGCGGGTGCCGGGGCACGATCGGGATCGATTTTGTTATCGGCAACGGGATACCGGTTGCCATCGAGATCAATCCCCGGTTTCAGGGCACGGTCGACACGGTCGAAGGGGCGTACGGGTGCAACCTTTTTGAGTGCCATGTCAATGCCTGCGCCGGCATCCTGCCACCGGCACGACCCCGGTTCCGGCAATTCGCGGTACGGAGCATCCTCTTTGCCGGGCGCGACATGACGGTACGGGCCGATCTCCGGCAGTTCCGGGATTTTGCAGCCGACATCCCCTGGCCGGGAACAGTTCTCGAAGAAGACCAGGCAATCGTGAGCGTGTACGGGTGGGGGAATACCCATACCGAAGCGATGGCACTGCTGGATAAGCATATTACTACCATCCGACAATATATGCGCTGATGGATCCAACGGAAGACTTGATCAACGATCCCGCAATACGTGCTTACCTTCACCGCCTTGTTGGCGATGAGGGTCTCAATCTTCTCGAACGGTTTCCCAAGGACGGGGAGCACAGCGATGAAGAACTGGCAGCAAAGACCGGCATCAACCTAAATTCGGTCCGGCACACGCTCTATACGCTTTACGAAAAACGCCTGGCTGAATACCACCGGATCAAGAACAACGAGACCGGCTGGCTCACCTACCTCTGGCAGCTCCGCACCGATCATATTTACGATGCAATCCGCGAAGACATGGGGCTCGTGCTCGAAAAACTCTCCCGGCGCGAGCGGTTCGAGGAAGAAAACGACTTCTACATCTGCAAGGACTGCCATCTCATCTTCACGTTCCCGCAGGCCATGAATACGGATTTCAAGTGCCCGGACTGCGACCAGCCGATGGGCCATTTCGATAACGAGATGCTCCTAAAAGCGCTCACCCACCGGATCCAGGATATCCGGAAATCTCTCGGTCATGCCTGACCGGATACAACACTACGAGAATATTCTGCGCGAGGCCGGGTGCAGTGCAAAAGTTATTGCCCACTGTCGGGCAGTAACGGACTGCGCCGGGGAATATGCTGCACGGAACCCGGAGGTTGACCGGGACCTGGTACTAGCGGGTGCCATGCTCCATGATATCGGCCGTAGCAGCACGCATACAATTCACCATGCACAGGATGGTGCGGATCTCCTGCGCAGCCGGGGATTTCCTGAAGATCTGGCCCGGATTGTCGAATGCCATACCGGGGCCGGTCTCACGGCCGATGAATGTACGATCCTCGGGCTCTCGCCACGGGACTGCGTGCCGGCAACTACGGAAGAGAAGATTGTTGCGCACGCGGACAACCTGATTGCCGGGAAACACCGGCTATCGATTGAGGAGAGTATCGGATCGGCCATTCACCTTCCAAAAAAAGCCCGGACGCGGATGTACCGGCTTGCACGCGAAGTGGAATTGCTGTGCAGCGGATAAGCGCACGCTGATATTTCCCGGCCGGTTTTTTCCGGATTGTGTAGATCTTTTTTCCGGGCGGTTTTCCCCGGGGCAAAACATGCAGTCCGTATTTGGGGACTCTTCCCGGCAGTCCTGCCGGGATTCATGGGAGGGTTCGTGCGTTCAGATAATGACCTGTTTTACCTGCGGCAGGGCACGGATCTCTTCTATCACGCCCCGGGGCAGGGGGTCTTCGACAATGATCACCAGCTTGGGCTCTTCAGAGAATTCCGGGTCGGTAACAAAGATCTGCCGGATGGAGAGGAAGTGTTCGGAAAGGACCCTGACTGCGGCGCCGACTATGCCGCGTTCGTTGGCATTCTTGGGTAGCACCGTAATAACCGCAAACCCGAGCGATTCGGCCACCCGGCTCAGGTCGGGTGTTGCCCGCATGTTGAGGAAGATGTCGCGGAGCATCGGGCGTTCGAGGATACGCCGCGCGGTGGAATCCACGACCCGCCGATCGGACCCGATGGCTTTTGCGACAGCGGTTGCAGGCATCTCGATGCCATTGCAGCTGATCCGCCCGTCTTCGGTTACGCCAAACCCGTTTTCGAGGAGGAAGCGCACCACCCGGCTCTGGGACGGGGAATCTGCGAACTCGTGGATGATATCAGACCACATACTCACCACTGGGAAAGACGCCTATAAATATACAGCGATGATAATCCAGGATCATTGATGCCGGGGAATTGGCGCGTAAAAAGATCTGGCGCCTATGCCGGAAAAACCGGCCGGTCGGTATATTCCGGATTTACGGCGCAGGAAGAATGGAATTTTCCGAATTGGCAAACGCATCGTGCACAACATTTTATTAGATAGACAACCTCTTTGTTATGGCACAAAAGCGAGGGTAGCCAAGCCAGGTCAAAGGCGCTAGGTTGAGGGCCTAGTCTCGTAGGAGTTCTTGGGTTCGAATCCCATCCCTCGCATCGGTTTTGTGATTTTTTTACTAATTCTTATTACCCGCAATTTACAATTTCTCCCGTGTGCGCCGACCCGTTCACGATTACACAAAGGAATAGACCGGCCACGGACCGGTGAACCTGACTGACAGGCCGTCTTCGGCTTCGATGGATTCGAGCACTTCGCCGAGTTCCGGGTATTTTTCATCACCGACCAGGCAGGAGTAGTTGAGGAGCATCCGGGTGTCTTTCTCATTGGTCTTTTTGATCTTCTCCACTTTGAGGTCATCACACGCGGCAGCAATTTTCCGGTGGCAGGTGCGGGCGGTTGCATCCACATCGGATTCGATGCCTTTTTTCAGTTCCTGCTCAAGCTTCTGCCGGACCATGTAAGCCCTGCCCGGGCCGGTGTTTTTTATCTCGTCCTGCAGGGCCCGGATAGTCTCACTCGTACCGGTGACCCGGGCAACCATTGCCGGTACGCTGCCGAACACCTGGACCCCGTACTCCTTCTTTCCCCGGATCTTGGCGATCTTCTTCTGCACCCGGTCGTATTCCCCATCCATCCATGCAATGAGCACTTCCTGCGCACTCCGCCCGCCATCCGGCATGATGATGGTGTCGAACCCGAACGGTACGATCGTCCCGTACCGCTCTCCCGCAGTTTCGAGCACGTTCTGGTGTTCGAGCACCCATTGCCTCATCACGGATGCATCCTCGCTGTGGTACGGGGTGAGCGGGCTTGCATGGACTATGGCTGCTATATCCCTGAACGGTACTGCATAGACCGGCTGTCCATCAATACCCGTGGCAGTCAGGGACCCGGCTGCGGCATTTGCCGCAATCCCATAGACATACAGGCCAGAGGGATCAGCGCTTTCCCCGGATGCCGCAGGTTTACCCGGATCCGTGGACGGGATCGTTGAAACGAGCGGTCCATCCCCAGCCGGATCCGGACTGCCGGGCCGGGTGAGGAGAGCAGGGGTTTCTTCAGCCGTATCCTTCCGGGAACCGGTTCCGTTCATTGCCGGCATGGCAGTCCCGGTTTTCAGGTGGCGCTCGCTTTGTACCAGTTCTGCCAGGATCGATCCTGTTTCAGCAAGAATGTTTTTGGATTCCTCTTGCAGGATCTCTTCCATGAGCGCTTTGAGTTTTTCCCTGTGCAGGTTGTTCATGATTCCCTCATAATCTTATTACTGCGATGCCGCGAGTTGTTCTGCAACCTGTTCCGGACAGATGATATCATCAAGGGCATCAGCTACGACATCGTCCAGGTCTTCCCGGATCGCCCTGACCGTTTCAGCAATTCCCTGCTCCTCCTTGATCTCTTCAATGGCGGCCCTGAGTTCCTGGAGAGACCGGCCCAGGCGTTCGATCTCTTCATTGTCGAGCACCCCCGAATCCATCCGTTTCACTGCCTGGAGCCTCAGCGTATCCTCGATAATTTCCACAAGTGCCACGACAAGCCCCAGGACTCCCTGTTTCAGGTTGTTCTCATCGATCTCAAACATCGGTTTTCTCCAATGTAAGTTCCAGTATCCCGTTCTGGTACCGTTTTTTCCCGAGCGTTGCCGGGCCGGGGAGCAGGATCTTTTTCCGGTACTCCCTTCCTTTCTCATATGCAGAGATGGTCAGGGTGTTCTTTTCAAGCACGGTGTGGATCTTCTCTTCGTTCATTCCCGGCATTTCGGCAATGATCCGGATGTAATTGCCCTCGTCAAAAAGATCCGTTACCGGCTCAATCGTTGTTTTTTCCGGTTTTTCCCCGGTATTTCCCGGTTTGTCCCGCGCAAGGGTCCGGACCTTTATTCCGTACTGCACCTTCGGTTCCGGGGAATACCCCTCTTCCAGCCGTTTTTTTATCTCGGCATCCTTCTCCTCGATCTTCCGGTTGAGCTCGGGTGATCTCTTCCGCAGCCGCTTTACCATGCTGCCCATGCCCGGCAGCAGGTCATCGAGCGTTCCTTCAACAATACTTTCATCCGGTTCGTTTCGATCGTCTTTCATGTGTTTTGCCACCTTTCATTACCCGTACCGCAAGGATCCCGTGACTGAATGTTGCAGATGCCCGCATACTCCGGGGGAGGTCGGATCCCGCCAGTTCAGCGGTGATAAAAATCTCCCTCTCTTCCTCGGCTACTTCCGCATAACCGGCATCCTTGAGGTATTCATCGTTCAGCCACCAGGAAAACAGGATTCGTTCCCCGGTCAGGACATCGGTCCTGGATTCATTGAAGGTTGCAAATGGCACCCCGAACCTCTGTTCAGACTCCGGGTTGATAACTTCCCTCAATCTCTGCAACACCTCGAAATGCGTTGCATGAGCTGCCTCGCTCAGTTCATCCAGCGTGGCATGCCCGGTAGTGCTGAGGGCAAAGAGGATCTGCCGGCTTTTTTCATCCAGCCCGTCAAAAAACAGGTTGGACTTTTTGGATTTTTTCACGACAGCCGGGTATGCTCGTGTACACTCCCGGAACTCGTGATCGATTGCCGATTTTATTTCGGGATCGGCAGAATACGGTAAAAGGGCCTGGAGAAATGCCGGGAGCGTTTTCCGGATAGAGTCGCGTTCCCGGGATAGTTCCTCGAACGCCTTGTCGCCATATCTCCGCTTGACAAGGTCCAGGATAGTATCCGGGAAATTGCAGAAGAATGAGACCGTCGCATCGGCATCAAAATCCGTCTGGGGTACCATTGTTAGTAACCTCCCCTGAGGTGGAGTTTTACATAGAGCGCTTTTCTCTTCCCGACCATTGCCACGCCGGTCTCTGCCCGTTCCGTATGTATGCCGGGAACCGGGAATTTCACCGGGTTGATCACATCGGTTTTATCCGGGACGGTGACGCGTATAGTGGCATTATTGATGATATCCAGGATCGGTTTTGGCTTTTTTTTACCCATGTGCCGCCACCTCCGCACCGATAGTTGAAAATCCGGCCTGTTCACTGAGAAGATCGGCATACCGGAGCAACTGGTCCCGGCCTTTCATCTCGCCGGGAAACAGCGGGATTTCAATGATGTCAAGCGATCGGCCGGACTGTTTCCGGATCGCCTCAAGATACTTCATCTGCACGGCCCGCCTCGACTGGCAGAACGGGCAGGCGTTCTCCGGTACAATCCCATTGACAACCATGCGGCGCGTGGGAATTCCCAGTTCATCGAGCATCTGTTTCAGCCGCCTTGTCTGATGAAGGGCAAGGGCTTCGGGAATGATCACCGGGACGAACTCCGACCGGTCGGGATCAGTGAGCACCTGCCGGGTGTGGAGGGCAGTATCCCTCAGTTCGGAAAGCGTATCGATGATGGTGTCCCGTGTTGTTTCCTTGTCAAACAGGGTCCTGATGGTCGTGAGGACTCCTTTAACCCGACGGTGGATGGAGAGCATGCCGGTTGCATATTTCGAGATGGTTTCCGGTAAAGACAGGAGCCGGAGCGTGTGGCCCGTTGGTGCCGTATCCCAGACAATGAAATCGTAATCCCCGTCCATAAATGTGAGAACTTCTTCGAGCGCAAAGAGTTCGTCAAAACCCGGGGCCACATCGTTGGGGATATCATCGAGGATCTCGTCGCCGACCGGGATGATCGTGGACAGGATATCGACAACGATTCCCCCGTAGCGAAGCTTGTATTTTTCCACGGCCTGCCCTGCATCCATCTCAAGGGCAAAAAGGCCCGGGGCCAGTTTTGTGACCGTTCCCCCTATACGGGTTTCAAAAATATCGGACAGGGACGGCGCCGGGTCGCTGGATACGATCAGCACCTTTTTTCCCGCCCGGGCAAGGAGAAGTGCAGTTGCTGAGGAGACGGTTGTCTTTCCCACCCCGCCTTTCCCGCCAAAAAGGAGGATCTTGGTCCCGCCCGTACGGCCGGCAGCCGGGGGGGCAAGCTTTTTGCCACCCTCACTTCCGCTTTTGTGGTTCACGGGTTTCTTTTTTCCCTGCATTCCAATCATCACCTCCCGGGTTCCGACCGGGTAAGGGATCTCAATCTTACCTTCAGGTCCCGGTGCCGTGCACCGGTGGCAACGGGACTTTTTGTACAGGATCCGCCCCGGCAGGTAACGGGAGAGAATCCCATTCCTGCCAGGGAAGATCCTGCCGTTTCATCTCGGTCCCGATCCCATCTGCAAGAGCTGCGGTATCGATGGTGCGAAGTGCAATAATAGATCCGTCCTCCAGCAGCAGGTCGAGACAGCATATCGCGCTTCCCTCGGTATTTCCCTCGTGAACCGAGTACCCGGCAATACGTTGTAAGGGAGCCTCGCACAGGATTGCCGGTTTTTTCCGGTCTGCCACCACGATCCTCGAACTTGTCAGGAAGAATGTTGCACTCGTCCATGGTTCCCCGGTTTTGTTCTTCTGCCGGCAGGAACAAAAGGATCGCACTACCGGATACTCCCCGTCCAGGCACTTCTGCTCTTCCTGCAACCGGCGTCGTTCAGCATCCGTTGCCGCAGCCCGGATTGCGCAGTCCCAGTCCTCCCAGATCCCGTACTGGATCATGGTGTCAACACTTGCGAGAAGAGCGCTGAGCTTGAGACCTATCAAGGGAATTCCCGATACTGAAATGATGACATCGGCATGGAGCACCAGTCCCTTTTCCAGCACCCGGTCCAGGAGATCAACCAGGGTCGCATCATGGTCGCGGGAGGCATCCATGGTTGAGACCTCACCGGTAATCCAGCATCTTCTTGTATTCCGGCCTGCCTTTCATTGCTTTTGTGCTGATCCACCCGCACCAGGGGCAGCCGTTCTCAAGCAGCTCGGTGTAGGGCACTTTCTTCTGGCACTGCGGGCAGACCTCGGAATCTTCTTTTACCCGCTCCCAGACTGCGGTGTTGAGGTTGGTGCCCGAGGGAAACTCGAGCCCGTATTTTGCAGCAGTCTCAAACGATGCAAGGGCAGCCCGGATCTTTATGCCAAGCAGCTCCACACCTGCAACCGAGACGCAGATATCCGCATTGATGACAAGCCCCTTGTCCAGGATCTTTTCCACTACGTCGATGAGGGTGGCGGATTCATCTCTCGTTGCCTGGAGTGCCATCTCACGTACTCCTTTCAATAACCGGTTTTTTTCCATTCCTGCAATCCCATCTTTTGGGAATGGGTGCCGGAAGAGGGGAACCTGCCATGCACATCATGATAACCTACGCCCGGGTGAAGTTGAGTTCAAGGATGCCGTTCGTGTAATGCGCTTTTGGTTTGCCTTTCACCGCAGAACCGAGATCGATCTCCTTGAAGAATTTCCGCTCGCCTTTCCCGGCAGTGATCGTGAGGATGGTCCCGTCAACAGTATGGGTGATATCAGTTTCATCGACCCCGGGGAGTTCAGCTATCACCTGGAGCCGGTCCTTCTCATCAAAGACATCGACAATCGGCTCGCGGGTATCGGACCGTGGACTCCTGCCAAATGTTTCCACTTTGGGTATGCCGTTCCCGCCAATCCGAACCGAGATCCCGTACATGCCCCGGAGTTTTTTTGCCCGGTCAAAGGAGATCTCCCCGGTCTTCTCTATCTCGTCTTTTCCCTCTTCAACCATCTCCGTGATGTCGTTCGTGAAATCCCCGAGCTCCCGGAGGAGCCCGCCAAACCTCAGGCCAAAATCAACCACGGGTTTTTCGTGTGTTTTTTTCTGTGGACTCATGATTTCCTCCCGCATGATACCGTTTCTAGTACTCATCGCCCGATACGGCATCAGAGCGTTTTCTCATGTTAACCCGCTTGAATGACCGGATATTTCCCCTATCGTCGGCAAGTATTTCATAGACTCCAAGCAGGTCCATGGAGTCCGGGATCGCATTGCGCTCCACAAGCTCAAGCGTGATCTTGTGGGCTTTTGTTTCTTCATCGATACCGACACCTACCATCGTGCTGAATTTTAAGGAGGTGAGATTGATCATCTCCTTTTTGATCTTTTCCAGCAGTTGTTTCATGTCCAGTGGTTCCATGTTTACCAGGCTCCGTTCTGTTTTTCCCGTGCTTTTTTGTGTTCTTACCATTTCACTCACCTTTCGCTTTATCCAGGCGTGACCGGAGATCTCCCATCAGGGTACGGTAATCTTCCTCCGGGATCTCTCCCCGCTCATACTGCATCTGGGTTGCCATCACTTTCCTCCGTATGGAGGCTTCGGATGAAAGCCGCTCATCGTCTGCCTTGTCTGCTATTGCCTGGAGCACCTCGATACTGAGATCGAACGGCAGTTTGAGCAGGTCATCGACAACGAGCGCCATCGTTACCTCCGGATCCTGATATTGACGAAATTGAATGGCGGGGCGAACACGTACCTCAGATTAAGATCTTCGTATTCCGCTTCGAGCCGGTTGACAAGGCTGTCGAATTCCTTCTCCCGGGTCTTTTCCACAAGGAATGCTGCATTGAGGATCATCTCGTCAGATAGGTTGTTGTTGATCTTGCTGTCAACCGATACCCCGCGAAGCCGGGAATAGATATCCTTTGCAATCGTATCCCCCCGTTTTTCAAGTTCCCGGGCAACGTTCGTCCCGAGTTCCAGGCGCTGGCGGTAGGTTTTTTCCGGGGATTTTCCCATGAGCTGTTTTTTCATGGCCCGTATCTTCAGGTTCGATGCGGCTATTTCCTGGATGGTGGCATCGATCTTACGGGTAACCTTGAGTCCCAGCTCTTTTTTCCCCGCAAGTTTTGCAAAATACATCTTGAGTTTGGGATAATTTCTCGAAAGGAACATCTTGATATCGGGTTCCGTTGCAGCCTGCCCAAAACTCATGGGAATGAGACAGTACTGTTCCATGACTTTCTCAAGAACAGCCTGGTGGGGAATTCCATAATCCAGCACCTCAAATGTTTTCTCGTGGGAATCCGAGACAACGGCAGCAACATCCCGGAAATGGATGGTATAGACATCAGCTCCCAGGATTCCCACCGGGCCAAACATCACGTCTTTTTTCTCAGGAATGATTGCATAGGCGTAACGCCACCGGTGGACCTGGCGGGGTTTAATAGCTGACATCGATTGCATTGAACCCCTCCCGTTTCGATTTCACCTTTTTTTGTGCTGCAACTGGAGCGGTCGTACCGGGTTTAATGTACGTGCCATTCCGTACTGCCTGGACAATCTTTGTCCGTTCCTTCTGGCGCAGGATGGATATCCGGGCCTTGGTGATCGCACGGGTCTGTTTTTTTATCCGCCGGTCCTCTTTTAGCTCGATCTTTCCCACTTCACTTTCGGTGAGGAGGCTTCCCCGGGCACCAATCAGATCCTTTTTTATCTGGTCTTCGATCTGGGTTGTCCGGCAGGGGACTTTCCGGTTGCGTTCCACATCCAGGCTCGATTTTATGTCGCGTGCTGTTTTCATCTGACACACCTTTTGGGTTGGATAGATTCCTGATCGTGCAGCCCGGGCAATCGGGGCATTTATGAAGACCGGGACTTTGGCCGAGCCTCGGTCATCAGTTCATGGATAATGACCGCCGGGTCGCTCGTACCCTGTTTCCCTTTCCCGATCTTGGGGGAAAGGACATCGGTACATACCTGGCTGAACCACGCTTCATCACCGTCTTCAAGGGCTCGTGCTATTGCTACGCACGACCGAAGCGTGGGATTGATCTCGCAGACATCGGAGTCCCGGAGTTTTCTTACCATACGAACGATCTTTGCTGCCATGGCATGGGAGACACCGGACTTTGCCTGGGTGATATCGATCTCCGTCTCTTCGTCGTACTGGCCCATGGAGATGGTGATCATGCGGTCAAGGAGAGCATCCTGGGACCGGAATACCCCGGCATATTCCTCGGGGTTGCTTGTGAATATTGCAGAAAAATCCGGGTGGACCTTGATGTAATTGCCGTCCTGTGCGGCAGTCGGGAGTTCGAGCATCCGCTCTTCGAGAACGGAAAGGAAGATGTTGTTTGCTTCAGGGCGCGAACGGGTGAATTCGTTGTAGATCAGGGTGAACCCGTGCTTGCATGCGGTAGTAAGCCGGTCGTCCATCCAGGTCTTTGTTAAGGATTCATCCGATTTGTAAACCCGTGAGACGAACCGGTCTATCACTTTTTTTTTCCGGTAACCGAATTCCGCCCCGACAAGAGAGGTTGTTGTAAATTCCTCATCCCCGTTGATGAGGACAACGGGTCTTCCGAGTGTATATGCGATATGCATTGCAAGGGTCGTCTTGCCGCACCCGGTCGGGCCGCAGAGATGTATGGGGAACCCTTTTTTCAGGTAGCGCATACCCCGATCAGTGATATTCCTGACATACTCCGATTCCACAAACCCGTTCTGGGGCCTGGGACTGATTACGGTTACAAGGTCCATCCTTTACTCTCCAGGGATCATCTCACCATCTGGCCGACGGGTCTTTTATGCGCCTCTGTTATTTTCTTCAACTGCTGCACCACGGGGTTATTTATAACACCGGGAAGTAACTCGATTCTTTCTTCCGGATCATTCCCGAGGCCATCAGCCGCTTTGCAGGTGCTACCAGTTTTCTCCATTCGATATCGAGTTTTTTTCCGGCTTTTGCAAGCGTGATGCCTTTTGGCGAGTGCCCGACAATCTTCAAAACTTTTGCCTCGAGCTCATCTTCGGGTGCTTTTTTAGGGATCTTGTGTACAGCATGTGCAGCAGATTTTTTCTCTGCCGGCCTGCCGGTCCCGTTGTGTTCATGGCGCTGCCAGACCTCGTGACCCCCGTCGATCTCTGCCTTGACCTCCGAGCGTGTTTCGGCAAAACCTTCCATCAGGTTCTCGACATCATGCGTTATTGCGTCAGTAGATGCTTTCAGCATGCGGGACAATTCGATGCCCCGGCTGAGCTGCTCTTCGGCAAACCCGTGGACCATGTTGTTGGCATCGATGCGGATGTTTGCCACATCCTTTTTCAAAATACCGACAAATTCTTTGAGTTGTTCATCGGTTTCCCGGGCCGATTCGATCCGGGCTTCATGGAACTGAGCAACGGTATCGCGGGCATCGTGGAGGATCACCTTGACGACCTTGCGGTTCACTTTCACAGCTGCCCGCAGCGTCCGGTGCAGGGCAACTGCATCCCGTTTCCGGGTCGACCGAAATGCCCTGATTGCTCCCCGGGCACCGGCCCGGATGTGTGCGGTCTCCTTGTTCAGTTCCCCGATGTCCGATATCCTTGCTGCCCGTGATGAGTCAATATCGTCCACAATGTGTTGCATTCCTTCTGCCATTGTCATTTCAACCACCACTAACCTGTCATTGTTCCGACACTCCCCATTGGACAACGCGTTAATAAATACGTATCAGGAATTCCCGGCGGGTGTTTCAAAAAATGAGGCATGCAGATCTCCCGTAATTACCGTGAATTATTACCGGGATTTACCGTAATGGTCAGGTCACAGGTTTTTTTTTCGGCCGGCAATCCTGCCCGACGTGAGGGATCGCGTTCCCTGCCGTTTTTCGCGTTTGGTATGACCCGACAAACCCGCAATGATCCCGGGAATGGGGTATGAACATGGCAGATCGAAACCGGGCCGGCGGGTTTTTTCGTACCGGTTCCCTCCCGGATTTACCGGACGGGTATCCGCACCACCATTTTCAGCCGGGAAAATGCTTACCGAATAATGTGCCGCCTTGCAGGGGCAGAGAAAAATGGATCGTCCGGCAGTCCGTATCGTAGTATACGGGGACGTGCAGAATTGTCCGGGGATTATCCCCGGATATTTAAAAAAGTTCTTGAGCCGATAATATCAGCTGGTAACGTGTGCAGATGTACCGGTGAGATTATGCTGCAATCTCGGCATGTTCCGTGAGCCCGACTGCTTCTGCGTACTTCAGGAATGTCTCCACTGAAGCGATAACAACGCGGGCTTCAATCGTGAGGATCTCAATGCCTACCAGTGAAACCCGTGCCCATGCATCCACTACAACTCCCTTGTCAAGGATCCTGTCGATGACCTCAACAAGGCTCGAAGATGAGTTCATCTTTTCTACCATGTTATTTCCCTCCTTACGATGGGCTTTCACACCCACACAACCTACATGATCAGGCGGCACTATATAGGTTCCCCGGGTTCTCAGTGAGAGTCTCAAATTTTAGAAAGATTCTCCCGGACCGCTTTGATTGCTGCCGTTACATGCTTTTTTGTTATGACAAAGGTGGAAAGTTCACGGTCTTTCATAACAAAATCCCGTATTGCAAAGATGGCGGCCCGACTACAGGCTGCTTCAAGGTCTGCCCCGGTAAAGCCTTCAGTCTCCTCTGCGCATTCTTTTAAGGAAACGTCCTTTGCCAACGGTTTTTTCCGGCTATGTACGGCAATGATCTCCTTTCGCGCTTCCAGGTCGGGCAAAGGCAGCTCGATTAAGAGATCGAACCTTCCGGCCCGGAGGAGAGCCTTATCGATGATGTCGATGCGGTTGGTTGCAGCAAGGACAATCACTCCTTCGAGCTCCTCGAGGCCGTCCATCTCAGTGAGGAGCTGGGCGATAACCCGCTCCGTTACTCCCGTATCGCTGCCACCTCCCCGCACCGGGGCGATTGCATCGATTTCATCAAAGAAGATAATGCAGGGCACCGCCCCCCGGGCCTTGTGGAAGATATCCCGCAGGCTCCGCTCCGACTCCCCGACAAACCGCGACAACAACTGCGGCCCTTTTATCGAGATGAAATTCGATTGTGTCTCGCTCGCAATTGCTTTGGCGATCAGGGTTTTCCCGGTCCCCGGGGGACCATAGAGCAGGATGCCTTTTGGGGGCTTTACATCAGCGTAGGCGTAGAGGTCGGCGCACGTGAGCGGGAGTTCGACGGCTTCGCGGATCTCCCGTTTTGCTTCGTTGTGCCCTCCGACATCGTCCCAGTGAACATTGGGAATTTCCACAAATACTTCCCGGAGTGCTGAGGGTTCTATTTCCCGGAACGCATTCATGAAATTGTCTTTCCCGATGGTCAGGCTGGAAATGATCTCGTACGGGATCTCGCGCTTGGTGAAATCAATCTCCGACAGGACGGTTCTCAGGGCATGCATGGCACTTTCCCGGCAGAGCGCCGCAAGGTCCGCACCGACATACCCGTGCGTTATATTGGCCAGTTCGTCGAGGTCCACATCGGGAGCAAGCGGCATGCCCCGGGTATGGATGTCCAGGATCTCCCGCCGGCCCGTCCGGTCGGGAATCGGGATCTCGATCTCGCGATCAAAGCGCCCGGGCCTGCGGAGTGCCGGGTCAAGGAAGTTGGGGATATTGGTAGTAGCGATCACGATCACCTTGCCTCGGTCCTTGAGCCCGTCCATGATGGAGAGGAGCTGGGCAACGATCCGCCGTTCAACCTGTTTTTCTCCCCCGACATCTTCGCGTTTCGGGGCTATCGCATCGATCTCGTCGATGAATATGATGGACGGGGCATTCCGCTGCGCCTCGGCAAAGACCTCCCGAAGCCGGGCTTCCGATTCCCCGTAATATTTCCCGACAATCTCCGGGCCGGAGATGAAAAGGAGATACGCATCGGTTTCCTGGGCTGCGGCCTTTGCAATCAGGGTCTTTCCCGTACCCGGCGGCCCGTAGAGGAGGACACCCCGTGGCGGATCGATGCCGATCCGCTCAAAGATCTCCGGGTATTTTAAGGGCAGCTCGATCATCTCCCGGATCTTCTGGACCTGTCCCCCAAGCCCGCCGATATCCTCGTACGATGTGACACCCCGTTTCACTTCTTTTTCCGGTGTCTTTTTCCCGTATATTTTAAAGACGGTGGATTTTGTGATAAGACCGATCTCCGGCTGGGCCTCCCGGATAATAAAATCGAATTTTTTCCCGAAAAACGTAAGCCGGATGTGATCCCCCATATGGATTGGGATCCCGTCGAAGAGCCGGCTGTCGATCTCTTTCTGGAGGAACCGGTCGAGCGGCTGGAGCACGACCGTTTCTGCTGCCGGGATCGACATCGCGGTTATTTCGACTTCCTCGTGGATGCTGGTGCCTGCATTTTTCCGAACAATCCCGTCCACCTGGAGGGTCCCTTTTCCCCGGTCTTCAGAGAATGACGGCATGGCCTTGACATACGTCTTTCTCTTTCCGGAGATCTCGATAATATCCCCGACACCGATTCCCAGTTCGTCCATGGTTGCCGGATCGATCCGGGCAATCCCCCTGCCAACATCCTTGGTTCTTGCAGCTGCTACTCGTATCTTCATTTCATATCCCCTCCTATGATGTGCTGGAACGTGCACCTGAATTCATCCTGCTTTTGCCGGATGTAGTGCTTCCCCGATTCGGTCGGGAAATACAGTTTGGATTTTCCCGAAACCTTCATCTCCAAAAATCCCTTCTCCTGGAGACCGTAGAGGAGCATGTAAATCCGTGCCTGCGGGACAAGTACTTGGTACCGGTTGTGGATCTCGCGGATGATGTCATACCCGGATATCGGTTTTACCAGGAATGAGAGAACCACAGGCTCTAAGGATTTCCTGACGATCTCTTCAACCATTGCCTGGGGAACAACGGAGAGCGAGTCTGCCGGGAACGTATGGTGTGCAAACGACATCGACGTGCTTTTTCCCGACGATACAATGATCCTCGGAATACCATGCGACAAGGATTTTAAAAGGCCGTGATCGATCCTGCCCATATGGAACGCAATAACGCCCGAGACAGGGAACCCGCTCTGCTGTTTTGAAAGGACCTGGTTTTTTATTGCCAGGATCTCTTCAATCTCCTCGGTTTCGGAAAAATCAAAGAGGAAACGCCGGGAGATAATTTCCCCGTCCACCGGCACTTCACAGAATTTTTCAAAAACCGGTTGAAGGTTGAAGATCTCATTCTTTTTTATCCGGTGGGTCACGAGGGATCCTTCCCGGATTTCTTCCCCGAAGTGTTTCTGGATCGTTGACCGGGAATAGGCAAACAACATCCTTTTTTTATTATTCAGGCCGTTTTCAAGGGCAAAGGTGAATACCGGTTCCCTGACAACCGGATCAGTATACAGAAAGAGGGTGATATCATTGAAAATATCATCCAGGAGAACGGTCTTGATTTCCAGCAGGTCGATAAACTCCGGTTCTCCCGGGTCTGCCTCCTGGGAAATTTTCCCGGCAGCGGCAGGTTCAGGGGCAGGATTTTTACCCCAGGTACCTTTCAGTTCTGCCGATTTGCGGAACAGGGCCAGCTCGATTGCGGCCTTGAGTTCCAGTTCATTGAACGGTTTTACAATGTACCCGTAGGGGTTTACACATTTGGCTTTCTCTATGACCGCATCGTCTGCATAGGCAGTGACAAAAACGATCGGTATGCCCAGTTCATAATGGATGGCCTTTGCTGCTTCAATGCCATTGATCTTTCCCGGCATCACGATATCCATCAGTACGATATCCGGTTTCAGCTTCCGGGCCTTGTCTATCGCATCTTCACCGGATGCAGCCATGCCGGCAATCTTGTATCCCAGCATACTCAGGCGTTCTTCCAGCTGCATCGTGATGATGGCTTCATCGTCAACAATAAGTATTTTTGACATGGGTTTTTTCCAGGATATGAATCGGGAATTCGATGGCCACTTCAGTTCCTTTGTCTCGTTTCACCGTCAGGGTACCTTTGAGCTGCTGGTGCACGAGAGTCCGTATGAGCTTGAGTCCCAGCCGGTTGGCGAGGCTGATATCAAACCCTACGGGAATCCCGACACCGTCATCCCGGATGATAAACCGGAGGCGTTCCCTAACTTTGCGGCCGGAGACTTCGATGATGCCATGGGAGCGCCCCCGGAACGCATGCTTATAGGAATTGGAGAGGATTTCATTGAGAACAAGTGCGCAGGGGATGGCCTGGTCTACGGGAAGGTATATGCCGGGACAATGAATCTCGTGGGTCACCTCCCGGTCTTTGTGGGAATAAATGTTCGATAACGCAGTCATCTGGTCCTGGATCAGCTGATCCATATCGACCCGGTCGAATCGCTTGCTCTCGTACAGTCTCGTGTGGATCTGGGCCATCGTCTGGACTCTCAGCATGACATCGGTCAGGGTCGTAACGATCTCCGGGTCCTGCGTTCTCATCATGGTCATATCCAGCAGGCCGGATATGAGCTGGAGATTGTTCTTCACCCGGTGGTGGATCTCGCGCAGGAGGAGATCTTTCTCATTCGAGGAGATCACCAGTTTCTTATCGATTGCCCTCCGTTCGTCTATCTCCTTTACCAGCTGCCGGTTTGCCCGGGTCAGTTCAGCGGTCCGGGCCTGCACCTCTTTTTCAAGATTCTCACGGGAATTTTTCAGTTCGGTCTCCGTCTCTTTTTGTCCGGTGATGTCCCTGCCAACGGACTGGTACTCGGTAATCTTCCCGGTATCATCAAAGATCGCCCGATCGCTCCACCGGTGCCAGCGCACATCTCCGGAATTCAGGATCGCCCGGTGCTCTATCGTGGCAACCGGTTTTTTTGAGGTGATCGCTGAAAGGTGTTTTTTCATCAGCCGGGCATCTTCCGGGGGAAGGGTGACATTATGTTTTGATCCGATGCAGCTCTGCTTGTCCAGCCCGAAATAGCGGCAGTATGCTTCGTTGACAAACGTGAGCCGGCCATCCGGGGTAAACCGGCAGATGAATTCCGTCTGGTCTTCTACAACCGTCCGGTACCGCTCCTCGCTCTCCTGAAGAGCCTCCTCCGCCCGTTTCCGCTCGGTGATATCCCGGATAGATTCAATCGCCCCGACCGTTTCGCCCGAGATATTTTTAAGCAGGGTCGTCTTTCCCCACGAAGTTATATTTTTCCCGCCCGGGAAAAGCTGCGTGACTTCGGCAGTAAGGGTATCCCCCTGCCGTTTCATGGACGTGTAATTATCCGGCATCTCCGGATCCGGCTGCATGATGAGATCGATGAGCATCGGGCGGCGTTCGCCGTAGAAAGGAAGTGAATACTCGTAATTACCCTTACCGAGCATATCTCCTGCCGCAAAACCGGTCATATCTTCAATCGCCCGGTTCCAGGCGATTATCGTTCCCTGTCGATCGATGGCGAACGTGGCATCCGGGAGGAAGTTGATGGTGTCCCCGAGCCGGCGCTCTGTTTCCCGCAATGCATCCTCGGCTGCTTTTCTTTCAGTGATATCAAGATAGGTCCCAAGTACGCCGATGATATTTGCGGATGCATCTTTCAGCGGGACTTTGCTTGTCAGGAGCCGGATTTTTTTCCCGGACCGGGTTGTGAGGGATTCTTCGTACTGGATCTTTGGGATCCCACTCTCAATCACCGCCAGGTCGTCATCCTGGAAACACGCGGCTTCGTTTGTCCATCCCATGGCATAGTCATCCCTGCCTATGATCTCTTCTGGGCTCCCGAAGCCGGCATCCCGGGCAAACGGGAGATTGCACCCGAGAAAAACTGAATTTTTATCTTTCCAGAAGACCCTCACCGGAATGGTGTTGAGGACCGCTTCGAGGATCTGGCGCGATTCGCGGGCGGATTTTTCTGCCTCCTTGCGTTGTGTAATGTCGCGGGATATGCTGAGTACTGCCTGGCCGTCGTTCCACCGTATACTATGCTCATGCACTTCGGCAGGAATCAGGTTTCCGGAACCGGAAATATACCGGGTCTCAAATACTTCCGATATTCCCGCCAAGCTCTTTGCAGCATGGTTATCGATAGTGGCTGCGTTATCCGGGGTTACAAAATCGGCTATGTTCCGGCCAACCAGCCCGTTTTCGGGAATTTCCAGCCGGTTTTTCGTGGCATTGTTGGCATCGAGGATGGTACCGCAAGCATCGTGGACAATAATCCCATCCGGTGTACATTCGAATATCTCACGATATCTCCGTTCACTTTCCCCGAGGGACTGGTTGAGTGCCGCCAGTTCGGCGGTCCGGCTGGCAACATGCTCTTCGAGTTCAAGATACGCATTGCGGAGTTTTACATCCGTCTCATGCTTATTGAGCGCAAGTTCAATGGGAATATTGAGTTTTGAAAAATCCAGGGGCTTGAGGATGTATCCATACGAGCAGGATTCTTTCACCCGTTCGATCAGTTTATGGTCGCCAAAAGCGGTGAGATAGATGATGGGGATGAACGCCTCCCGTAAGATCTGCTCTGCTGCTTCAATCCCATTGATTTTGCCGGAGAGCATGATATCCATGAGGATGAGATCGGGAGGATTCTCACGCACCAGTCCTATGGCTTGTTCGCCAGAGACCGCGATACCTGATACGCGGTACCCGATCGAGCGTAAGGATTCCCGCAGGTCCATGGCGCTTATTGCTTCATCTTCAACAATCAGGATCGACTTCTGTTCCATGAATTCCTTCCAGCCACGAGATGATTTCGTCTTTTTTGAAACGGCAGACCAGCAGGTCGGTTTCCTTATCAAAATACTGCATGGGTTCGTGGGTCGCCCCGATGAACAGGATACCCAGTTCCCCGTCATGTAAGGATTCGTTTATTCGTCCGGCAATGTACTTGTCGCGTTCAATGGTCAGTTCGTACAATCGTTTTTTGTATTTCTCACTGAGCGATTCCCGTTCCGGGCCGGTCTTTGCGGTGATGATGGATTTGACAATCTCATATTCTTCCTTGAGTAATACCGGGCTTTCCGTTTTTTCAAGGATTCCTCCCGCCTCGATAATGGAGAGGACGATCTGGTGGTTGGGGATGCCATCCTGGGCTCCCATCCGGACAAGCTTTGTGCCGATCTCCCCGCCAATGGGAATGCCATCCTGGTAGATCCTTATGGTCGTTCCTTTTGCCTGAGAGAGAATATCTGCAACAAGGAGCCGGAGATCTTCCCAGAACCGGGCTACCTGTTTGCGGTGATCATCCCGTTTTTCTTTCCCGAATCGTTCATCGATGATTTCCGCGATATCGCTCCGGAGCGATCCCATCTCTTTCTCACTGTGGATTATCGGGATGAGCAGCAGTTTTTTTGTCATGGTTTTCTCTCTTGGGGACAGGATCATGGTATCCCGATTTCGCTCATATGATACAGATCCGGATCGTGTATTAACAAGTAATTATGTAAAATTTTTATCTTCCAATATGGAATGAAAAGCGGATTATAATAATTAAATCTATCCAAACATTTCAAAAAATGAGGCTTGGAACCGTAAGGGAATCTGTCAAACCCCGTCCAGACTATTGTCGGATTTTTTTGAGCGCCGATTGGAGGACCGGATTGCTCCCGATTCCCGACACATGCCCCTCATAATTATTCCGGAGGGTTGAAAAAATTCCGGCTAAAACGGATAGTTTCCCGAGCCGTTCTTCCGGTTCCGTGTTACCTCAATCGATCTCATTTTAGTTTACCAGGAACGATATAGTAACGTGAACCGGGATTCGCAGGATCAGGAAATCGTTCAAAAACCCGTCAGGACGCTTCTCTTCGATATGGACAACACGCTCTTCGACCTGGTGGGCGCACAGGTAGCTTCCTGCAAAGAAGTATCCCGGTTGTTCGGGATGGACGACGGGGAAGACCTGTTCAAGTATTTTCTCCGCCCCATCCGGGGGTTCGAGGCCCACGAGAATATTCTCGATTACATGCAGGACCGGCAGATCCCGGATAACGGGAACTACCAGGAGGCCTGCCACCTCTACGAGACTGCCAAGCTCCGGCACATTACCCCCTACGACGGCGTGATACCAACCCTTGATACCCTGCGGGACAACGGGTATCTCATGGGGATTGTGACCGATGCCCATTCCCGGGATGCCACCAGGCGCCTCGAGAAGGCCGGCCTCCTCACCTACTTCCACACGATGGTGTCGTACGATATGGTCCTTGTAAAGAAACCGGCCCGGGAGCCGTTCCTTTTTGCCCTTGAAATGCTCAAATCGGATTTCTGCGAGACCCTGATCGTGGGAGACAGCCCGCGCCGCGACATCGAGCCCTGCAAACAGCTGGGTATCAAGACCGTGTACGCCCGGTACGGGGACCGGTTCTCTCAGACCCGGGATTATGCCGGGGCCGATTTCATTATCGATTCCATGGAGCAGCTGCCGGAAATCCTGGATCGCTTGTCCGCACCGGATTCCTGATTCGACGGATTTTCTTTCCGGGCCGGTGCGATTATGGGTCTTCCTGCATTTTTTCAGGCCCGGACAATGGATTTTTGCGGTTTTTTACCCAAACCTTAAAAAAAACGGACTGATAATCTTACATAATGTTTGTCCCGACCAAGATCTTTTTCACAAAAGGGGTTGGTGTCCATAAAGACCGGCTTGCATCGTTTGAGCTGGCCCTGCGTAAGGCCGGCATCGAGAAGTGCAACCTCGTGTATGTTTCAAGTATTTTTCCACCCAACTGCAAGCAGATATCCCGTGCGGAAGGTCTAAGGAACCTAAAAGCCGGCGGGATAACGTTCTGCGTGATGGCAAGGAACGAGACCAACGAGCCCAACCGGCTTGTCTCGTCAGCTATCGGCCTTGCACTGCCGGCGGATGAGAACGAGTACGGGTACCTCTCGGAGCACCACGGGTTTGGCGAGACCCAGCAGAAGACCGGGGAATATGCCGAGGATCTTGCGGCAACGATGCTTGCGACAACGCTCGGTATCGAGTTCGATGTCAACGCCGCCTGGTCGGAGCGGGAACAGACCTACAAGGCGAGCGGGAAGATCATCAAGACCAAGCACACCTGCCAGTCGGCGGAAGGGGACAAGAACGGTCTCTGGACAACGACGATTGCCGTGGCAATGTTTTTGTGAGCGTGCCGGGTCGGGTCCGGGACTTTTTCCTTTTTCCGGGGGGATTTGCCCGGTTTTTTTATAACGGCCAGGCATTTTTTTCGTGGTGCGATTCGACCGGGTAATTATTGTACAGGTGAATGAAACCGTTCAACATCTCATAAAAAACTCGAGAGCGTATACAAAATACGGATGGGATTAACAGATGGTTTAAAATATCCTGTTCAGAATTAATCGTGATAAGGGGTGACCCATGGATTGCTGGAAAATGGTCCTGTTGTTCACACTTATCCCGTTGGTTTTCCTGTGCGGATGTACTGAACACCATCCGGCACCCGGTTCATTGCTTCCCCCTCCCACCAATACGATCCTGACTCCGCAGCACACCTATATTTCACCGCCATCGCACACTTCGGATTCCTACCGGATAGTGATTGCGGATTATAATGCGGCCCGGAAATCGGTCCTGATTTCAAACAATGTTACAGCCGTTATTTCCATTTACGGGTGGAAAATAAAAACAGAGCCCGGCAATTCCTCTTTTGAGATTCCGGCATGTTCGCCTGGTCCGGGAGAGACCGTAACCGTGTACCTGAATAAAACCGGAGAAAATACCCGGGATGCGTTATACACTCATGAGGGATTCCTGGAAGAACACGTCACTGCGATCTATTTGTACGATGACTCGGACCGGCTCGTTTCCAGCCGGGAAAATGGTCCCGGCTCCGGATTAAAATGACACCTGGCGGTTAACGGTCAGGGATAATACCTCCGCACTACAGGATCACTTAATGCATTCTCAATTAATATACGTTGAAAAGATTCCAGAATATTTTTGAGGCCGATATGAAAAACAAACAGGTTCTTCCACTGGCTGGCACCTCGCTGATATGCTTCCTTTTCCTGGTAATCCTGGTGTTCCGTGCGCCGGGAGCAGCATTATATACGATTGTCCCGCTTATCGTTGCAGGAATCTCATTCTGCGGATCGGTTCTCGCCGTCATCCGGTTAAAGGCGGTCTCGGACCAATGGTACCGGGGAATCTTTCACGTGGCAGCAATCGGGATTGTCTGTATTGCTGCTATCGGGATGCTCACGTTATGGGCACGGAATATGGAGTTCCTGAACCTGTCCCTTGCACTTCTTTCCCTGACATCCACGGGATTTTTTTTGGCATTTCCTGAACCACAACGGAAAATTACCCGGTATTTTGCTCTCATTTCCGGTGTGATCAGCATTTATGCTCTATTCCTGATAGGGCAGATTGCAGCCGCGTTTTTACATCCCATTCAGACCTCGTGGAGCATCATTGTCGTTTATTCCGCCATTTACACAATGGTATTGCTCCCGGTTATCGGGTTATGCCATACAGGAGCGGCATATGTGGAGGGGGGACCAGGACAGTTTCGCGAAAAACCATGACAGATTCTGTGCATTCACGGGGTGAATTTCCGGGTTTTTACGTTGTTGGGACACCAGGTCTCATATTAGGACAATATGGGAGAGGTTGGAGGGCAAAACCCCCCTGGATTTACGTATGATAATTTTGGTTATGTACGATGAAATCCAATCATCTTTCGTTTTAACACGGCCTTAATTAAAAGATTATAAGGAGATAGTTTTTTGATTGAAGTGAAGGAATGGAGTACTTGAAAATGAGAAAAAACAGCCAGGTAAAACTTATTGTTATGATCCTTCTTTTATCTCAGTTCATCATGATTCCGGTGTACAGTCAGACACCTGATTCAGTACAGGGTCCTACCCCGATCTGGTCAGACCAGACCGGAAACCGGGATGTTCTTGTCCAATGTTCCGGGGACGGGAAGTATGTTGTTTCAGGTTCCGATACAGGAATTCTCCGAAAGTATGACCAGACCGGCAAGATCCTCTGGACATTCAAGCGGGAGGGTCAAATGGTCAGGTCAGTCGCGATCTCCGGTAACGGGGATTATGTAGGGGCGGTTTTTCTCACTCCTGATGCACCATCATATTACGCTGGCGGTGAAATTCTCTATTTCAACCAGACAGGGGGTATCCTCTGGGATTATTCCCGGGATTACACGGTGGAACGAATTGCGATATCTGATGACGGGAATTCGATCTATGCATCCGCAAGCCCGAACCTGTATTCTTTTGACCGGAATGGTACGCTAATCGCAAAAAATGAATCCGAAGGAAGGACATGGGTCCTGACGGTTGCACGCGACGGGTCGTATGCAGTTGCAGGTGGTACTGTTACTGAGAAAGTGCATATTGCCGGATCTCTGACACCCGCCAACAGAATAGATGCATTTGAAAAAGACGGGACAATTCCCTGGAATTATTCCTCGAGGCAGAATATTAACAGTATTGGAATATCACCGGATGCAGGGACAATTGTAAGTGCAGCCCGCTACAATCTCTATTCCTTCACCCGCAACGGGACATTGATATGGCAATTGAACCGCGACCCGGATATTACCAGTGTGGCAGTGTCAGAAGGCGGCAATTACACGGTAGCAGGTTCACAGTATTATGCCAGATTGTTCAACCAGACCGGTTCGCTCGTATGGCAATACAAGTATGATGGCTTTGTCCAGGATGTAGGGATTTCTGATGATGAAAAACACATCATTGCCGGAATGTCGCGAGGAGTGTACGTCTTTAGCCAGGAAGGGAAAGTTCTCTGGAATTACCCCACACCAAAAGCAATCCTTCATGTGTCTATGGCAAATGATGGAGGATATTTTGCAGCCGGAACCGCGGATACCGTCTATTTTTTCAACATGCAAGGGGATAGAGCCGTCTCAGTTGAAACGGAATCCCCGACACCAAACAGCAGCTCTGTTCTTAATAATACTTCATTGCCGGGCCAACCGACAACACCACGTTCGCCCCTCCCAACAGGGTCTGTAATAGCAGCGGTCAGCTTCATTGTATTCGTGGTTCTCTTGAATAGACGGGACGGGTAACGGGACATGCGCAATACCACCAGATCGGAATGATGATTATTCCCGGAATCAATGCTCTGCCAAATGTCGTGACTCCAGTGGCCACGGCCCACAATTCAGCCATCGATCTTACCGGTACTCATCATGACAAACCTTACTGGCAGCTATTGCACTACCATGTTTCTGATAATCCCCATCCAAGCATGGCTTTAACGATGATTTTGCACTATTCCGGTTTTTTAAAATCATTGCGCAACCCGGGAGGGGGTTCCCACTCCAGCGTTCGGAAATTTCTGCGACCACCTCATTTCTGATGGGACCATTCTTCCCGGCACTGCTATGCCGCGCCCGGTTTTTCGCGGACCGGCCGGGCAAAATCCGGGTCCGACCCGGACCCGGTTTCCTGCGAGCGCCATTGATGTAACCGCGAGGTTCAATTAATTTAAATCCATTGGTTTTATTACCGTATATTAATACGATGATGATTTTCTTCCGCAACAGGATAACCGGAAATAACCAGGCACGTGAACCGGCCGGGCAGCAAGCCGGATATCCGGCCCGCGTGAGGACCGGGCCGGGAGGCAGGACATGAGTTTCAGGGGCCGACGGCCGTACCGGGCGCTTCCCGAAGCCCGGGCCATTGGGACCCTGCGGGGCAAGGTCCAGAACGCGGAGCACGGTCCGGAGAGCCAGTACGATTTTACCATCACCGGCACGCTGCCAATCGCGTTCATTGTCGTGAGGTACGGGCCCCGGATCCTTGCAGCGCTGCGGGATCTCGAAAGAGAATTCCGCAATGCAATTCTCCAGCTCCGGTCGATTGCAAGCGACGGTTCGGTCTCCTGCGAGCTCTGGCTCCGGTCCAAGTATGGCACGTGGCGATTCTTCCGCGTGGTTGGCGAAGGGATTGTCGAGATCGGGAGGGACGGGAAAATGATTGGCGATCCAAAGGCTCAGGCAAAGGCATAATCTCCCGCCCGGTGCCGGATCTTTTTTGGGAGCCGGGATCTGCCCGGACTATTTTTCCTGCGGTACAGGTTTTCCCGGGCAGCATTTTTTTGCAGATTTTCTAAAATAACCGGAGGATCTGCCGGCAGGTCTCCTGGTGTAACCTGCCCCCACGCTCCGTCGGAGAACACCCGGTTTTAGGGATAGGCGAATCCGGGCCCGTTTAGGGCTCCGATTCCACCTTTTTTGGGTCCGGGAGGTAATATTAATCCAAAATGAGGCAATATTACCGTGATTTTTCCGGGTATTTACGTCAGAGACCGGGAGGTAATATATATCCATATTACAGCGAAGAAACAGGTTCCGGGACTGAGTGCAGATCCGGGCGGGAACCGGGACGCGCTGACGGTTGCCGGACCGGTTCATGAATAGATGATGAAAAAATCCGGTGAATTACAGATTATAAAAAAACCCGACTATCTTTCGATCACGATAATTCCTGCATCTGAAATGAACCGGGTGCAGATGTACCAAACATATAACCGAGCCAACACATTCTGAAAAATGCCGGTCGGATCTTCCGGAACCGTTGATGGTCGGCATCAGGATCCCGGAATGAATCGCCAAATCTCCCTTTCCTGCCCGAAGTAACGATTCTCCCACCTGCGCCTATATATCCACGAACTCCCCATACACCCGGCATGAAATATACGGCACGGCATATCCAGCGATTCCTGGAAACGGGAAAGATCGATGCTATGCTCTGGAAGAACCACTTCCCCACGCTGCTGCCAAGCCAGGTACCTGCCTGCGGGGATTGCGGGGAATTTAAGGACAGTACCTGTGCGGGCGGGCGGGACCCGGTCGAGTGCTTCCTTGCAAAATCCGGGGACGCCAGTCATTCCGATAAACCCCGGCAGAAGAAGCGGGATCCGATGCTCGGCCTTGGTTCGAGCAGGTCAACAGGCCATGGCTCGGTCAAGGAGTTCGATTATTCGAAGGTGTGACCGGGATCGTCCCCGGACCCTCATCACCCCGCACAGTCTCAACTCCCGATACTCCGCGATTCTCATCGCCGCCGGCCTCTGCACCCGTCCTTTTGCGGCAAGGAGGAGACGATGATGGTATTCCATTGTCCATGATGTGTAAGGGTCACGTACCCTCACCGGTTATGAACAGAGAAATTATCACTGCACCACACCGGAATGGACGGCAACTAAAACATGCAGGGATATTTTCTGGCGGCATATGATGTGGCTCCGTACAGATCTGCGTACTATCTTTCATTTTTTATTTTGAGAGCAAACTTTTTTTTAGTTATTACCCAATTAGCGCAACATCATGAAAATGTCACACGGTTTTTCATCAGGGTGCGCAGGAATCCTCCTCATCCTGGCGCTGGCTGTCCTGTTCGCAGGATGTACCCAGCCTGCCACAACCCAGAGCACTGCAATAACTACGACGCCGACTGCGACCCAGGGATTAAAAGCACCGATCCAGGCGACCGTTGCACCGCTGAACACCGCAAGCCTGCCCTATGGCGTCACGATCACCTACCCGAATAACTGGGAGCGGCAGGACGTACTCACCACCGGTGTCAGGGACTACGGGCGGAACACGGTAAATATTGCAAACTTCTATTCCCCGAATATGATCCCGGGCGACACGTCATCCTATGATTCCCTGAGTATTGACGTTGATCCGAATGTCCAGGAAGAGTTTGATAATTACTTCAACCAGGCGACTCTTGCGGTTGGGAAAACCTATAACCCCCAGATGGAAGCCCACAGTTATACGCTGAAGATCTCCGGGTATACTTCGTATCAACTGGACTTCGAGACCAAAGATGTGAAGGGGACCTATATATTCACAAAAGTTGATGGGTCGATGTACATCTTTGCATTCAAAGGCCCGGCAAAACAGGTGGTATCTCAGGCACTCTCCGGGGAGATCGTGGATATGTACAACTCAATCCAGCTGAACCCGCCGGTTCCCTCCGTAGTAAAGCAGCGGTAAAAGAGCGTATCCTTCGGCAACACTTTTTTTAGCCCAAAAAAATGTAAGAAATCCCGCCCTGCATTAAAAATGACGGACGAACGTCTCATTCATCCGGAATTTTACGCGGGAGCATTGGAAGACAACCCGTAATGACCCGGGCGTGTTTTCCCGGTTATGAACTATCGTAAAAGAACGTATCTGGCGGTGGGTATGCTGCCGGTGATTATACCACCGGCAATACGAAAATATTCAGAGAAGGTTTGAAGGGGCCGTTTATGACCCGGGTACATACGCCATCCTTTACCACGAGAACGGGCAATACCATTTTCCGTACGAGGGACAGCCAGTCTTGTCGCAGGCCCAGCCACTCGTTACAACACCCGTTGGAATACCCGATGCCGCAGTGGTAAGTGGTCCGGTGATTGATTCTCCAGCTTTTTCACACATGTCTGTTTCACCTCCGTTCTCATTTTGTTATCAGGATTTTTGCTATACAGTTACCTGTTTCATAAATCGTGATATACCTGGCGTTAAGTGAAAATCTTTTTTCACTTATTGCCGCACACGTTTTACCGGAAATAAAAAAAAGGTGGTGCCAGGATATTCCAGTTCACGCTGGCTCCGGTCCGCCGGTCATGTGCACAATGTTGCTGCCTTCCTCTATATCGCCCATGTTGTGGGTCACGATGATCACCGTCTTGTCAGCCAGATTCCGGATTACCGTATAGATGGACCGTTTCGATTCTTCATCTATGGACCGGGTGAATTCATCGAAGACAATGACCGGTGAGTCCCTCAGGAGAACCCGGGCGAGCGCGATCTTCTGCATCTCCCCGCTCGAAAGATTGTGGCCCGACTCTCCCACTTCCGTATCATAGTGCCGGGGAAGTGAAGCAACCAGGTCGTCGAGGCCGGCCCGGTGCGCAGCCGACAGAACTGCTTCCTTTGTTGCAGACAGGTTCCCGATCAGGATATTTTCGTAGATCGAACCATCGAAGATCAGGGCATCGGAAAAGACGATGGACACGTACGACCGCAGGTCGTCCCGGCGCACCGATGCAATGTCCTTCCCATTGATCATTATCCGGCCGTGATCCGGGGAATATAACCGGCAGAGGAGTTTTAAGACCGTGGATTTCCCGGACCCGTTCTCACCGGTCAGGTAATTGATCCCCCGGGTGAAATGCCCGTTGAAGTTTCGGACAATGACCCGGTCCTCGTATGAGAATCCTAGATCCTCAAAACGGATATCCCCCGGACCCTCCGGCGGCAGGGGGTCGCTGCCCTCTGCACCGTTCCCGAGTTCCAGCACTTCGCCGATTCGGTCGTACGATGCCTGGGAACTCTTGTAAGAATTCCAGAGATCGGAGACCTGCAAAACCGGAGAGAGAAAGAGGCTCACGTACGCAATAAACGCAGTCAGTGTCCCGACCGTGAGCGTTCCCTCCAGGACAGAAAGGCTCCCGAGCGTCAGGATGAGAATCGTGGGGACACTATAGATGAGCATGGTCACTGCCGAACTGAGCGATACCAGTTTGACAACAGAAACCGAGGTATCGGTATACCGCGTTAACTGCCGGTCGTATTTCTCTTCTGCCCAGCCTTCCAGGCCGAAGACCCGGATCAGGGGGGTCGATTCCAGGTTTTCCTTGAGGTACGACTGGATGCCAGCGTCCGCATCGAGCGCCGGCCTCTGGGCAGCTTTCATCCGTTTCCCAAACCAGAGTGCGGAAAAAACAAAGAGGAGTGCCGGCACGATGACCGCAGCGGCAAGGCCGGCATCAAGGCTGACCATGATGGCAACCGGCAGGATGATCCCGAGGCTGGTAACGAAGATCTGGGGAATTGTCCGGATCGCGGTCTGGACAACCGTCATGACATTGCCGGTCACCCGGGTCAGCAGATCGCCGGTCCTGAATTTCCGGACCGATGCATATTCCGCCTGCTGGATACGGGAAAATATGCGGGAAGAGAATTCCCGGTACAGGAATATATTCAGGGTACCCCTGACCCGGGCCGACAGGTAATTCGAGAGCGCGGAGACTAAAAATATGCCCGCCATCGCGGCGAGGAGCGGGACGAGCAGGGTGGTATTCTTCCCGATCAGCACATCATCGATCAGTGACCGCATGATGAGCGGGCTGATGATGGCAAAGAGCATCCCGGAGATACTCAGCAGGATGACGGCCAGGTACGTGAACGGACGGGCACAGCAGATCTCCCTGAGGAGCCGGTTATACCCGTATTCCCTGCGTGGTGTTTCCTGCATGATTCTTACTCAAACCTTTTTTAAGAGATCCTGCTTTTTAAGAGGCCGGTTATCCATGCGGGAATAACAGAACCGGTCGGATACCGTTCACCTGCCCGTATTTCATTGACTGCATTGTCTCACTGCTGTTTATCGCGTGCCATCTTTTGGATCTTCTCCGCCAGCCCGCGGACCGCCACCCGGGCGGGACTGTCGAATGGTATCTGCGACACCGGCGTTGCGGCCAGGTCCGCTTTCTCTACTGCCGGATCCTCCGGCACGATGGCAATTGGGGATTCCTCACCGATATCGATCTGCGCTGCCCCGGTCTTGTACTGGTTGAAGATCACGTGGATCTTCTCGTTTTCAAGGCCGAGCTGGGTTGCGATCTCCCGGATACGGGCAATGGTCCGGAGGCCCCGGGCCCCCGGGTCGCTCACGATCAGGAGCAGGTCCGGCTTGCCGATGGTGCCCCGGGCGATATGCTCCATCCCCGCCTCGGTGTCGATGACAATGAAGTGGTACTCGCGTTCGAGCTGGAGCATGCATTCCGATAAGAGGTCATTTGCAAAACAGTAGCACCCGCTCCCTTCCGGCCGGCCCATGGCCACGAGGTCGAACCCGTTCGATTCAACGAGGGACTGACGGAAACGGAAACGGACATAGTCATGCCGGTTCATGCCCGGCGGGATGGTTCTCGAGAAAGCTTCCTCCCGCATACTACCGAGGGTCTCATGGACCGCAACGCCAAGCGCCTCGTGGAGGTTGGCATTCGGGTCGGCATCGACCGCGAGGACCGGGGCTTCGCCGAGATCGATGAACGAGCGGATCAAAAGCGAGCTTACGGTTGTTTTTCCGGTCCCGCCTTTGCCGGAGAGTGCTATCGTAAAAGGGTGGTCTGGCATGGTATTCTCCACAGGAACCTGGATCAGGCTGATTTTGCCCGGATACGCCGGGAGATCTCGGCTGCCGCGCCCATGATATCGAGCGAGCCCTGCCGGTCGGCAAACCGGATACCGCAGCTCGGGGTGATGAGCGACTGGGCATCGAAGAGTTTCTCCGGCATGCGGGTCGCAAGCTGGGTGCGAACCGCGAGATACTTCTCGTAGAGCGAATCCACGGTTTCCGTTGAGAAGAGTTTGTAGTCCGCAGGAACAATGCCCCACGCAACAACCCCGCCCTTCTCCATGTAGGAGACGATGGAATCCCCGTAGAGCAGGAACTCTTTGGTTGTTGCAAACGCATCCATGGAAATGACCGAGGGATTGAGGCTTATGACAAACTCCCAATCAGTGTTCGAACAGCAGTGGATACCGAGACCGCCTTCGACAAGAGAGGCAATGTCCTCCCAGCCGGCCCGGACGGTCTCCTTGTCGACCGGGACCACCGACGACCCGAGCGATGCAAGGTAGGGTTCGTTGAGGACAACGAGCGTTTCAGAGACCCCGGTGTTCTCCCGCATCGCCTGCTCGCACCACCGGGCCTTGAGGGCGATCATCTTGGAGAGCACATCGGCAAGCTGGGAATCGTAATAGATGGGACGCTTGTCCGCATCCACGACCTGCATGCCGAACGTTACCGGTCCCGTGACCTGGCACTTCAGCACCCGGGCGCCGGGAATCTTGCGGCCCATCATTTCGAGGAACGCCGACGCATAATCCCGGTGGAGGCCGTAGGCAGAGAAATTCTGCTCAACGTAATCCATGTACACCTTCTCCATTGCAGAGGTCTGGTCGGTCACGCTGTCGAAGAGGAGCCGGTCTTCGCGGATGACCCGGCCCGGGAGCTGCTCGGAGTCATTGAAGACAATGCTTTCGAGCAGGGCCCGGTCGGGGAGCGTAGGGATGTACGGGAATTCCGGGAAGATCTCAAGCACATCGTTGCAGGCCTGCACGGGATCGGTATGCGGGAGTGCGCCGACACCGGTGGCGAGCGATTGGGGGGAAGGGATCATCTTTGCCATGGTTCACTCCTTCCTGAGCCGGCAGCTCTCGACAAGGTTCTGCACCATGGGAAACAGGGTGAGATCCGTGTGGGGGAGGAACGTGCTCGACGTGTATTCGTCCATGAACGAGTTCTCGGCATTGAGTTCGATATACGCGATCTTAAAGGCAATCTCGTCGAGGGTCTTACGGGTCTTACGGTTGATGAGGGCAATGTTTGCCCCGGCAACCGCCCCGTTCCCGATATTCTTGATCTGGTCGTACGGGATCTCGGGAATGAGCCCGATGATGGTGGCATTCTTCTTGTCAATGTAATTCCCGAATGCCCCGGCAAAGTAGATGGTGGTGATCTCGTGCCGGGTCACGCCTGCCTCCTTCATCAGCGTTACGCAGGCTGCGTGGATGGAAGCCTTGCTCATGATGAGGTTCTTGATGTCGTTTTCGGTGATCACGATGTCTTTTTCGATATCTGTCTCTTTTGCCCACGCGACAACGAACTCCGGGAAATGGCCGGTCGTGCGGATCCGAGGGTTCTCAATTCCCGTATTGATCCGACCGGTCCGGTCGATCACGCAGGTGCAGAGGAGCTCGGCAAGCAGGTCGATGAGACCGGAACCGCAGATACCCCGGGGCCTGGTGCCATTGATGGTGGAAAATTTCGGGGTGAGCGTGACGGGATCGATCGTGAGCTTCTCGATAGCGCCCGGGTTGGCCCGCATGCCGAAAAGAACTTCCCCGCCTTCAAGGGCGGGCCCGGCAGCACCGGCGCAGGAGAACATCCACTCCTTGTTGCCGAGCACTACTTCGAAGTTGGTCCCGATATCGATGAGGAGCGAGATCTCCTCCCGCTCACCCATGCCGCAGGCAAGGATGTCGGCAATGATATCGCCGCCGATGAAATCGCTGACCGCGGGGAAGACAAAGACCCCGCCGTTCGGGTTGACCGTGATACCGATCCTGCTGGCAGTGATCGAGAGGGCCCGGCGCACGACCGGGACGTACGGCTCAGCTATCATGTAGGCCGGGTCGATCCCAAGCAGCATGTGGGTCATCACCGTGTTGCCGGCAACGATCACTTCGTAGATGTCTTCCCGGTCAATCCCGGCCGAGTTGGACGCAGTGGTGAGAGCCTGGTTGATGCTCTCGGCAGCAAGCGCCTGGAGCTTGGCAAGGCCGTTTTTGCGGGCGAAGTTCACCCGGGCGAGGATGTCCTCCCCGCAGCTGATCTGCTTGTTGTAATTCGAGGCAACGTTCACGACTTTGCCGGTAACCAGGTCCCAGAGGTAGACCACGACCGTTGTCGACCCGAGATCCACGGCAGCGCCAAAGACGCGTTTCGAAGTATCATTCTCCTGGAGATCGATGAGCCGGTATCCCCCGGGCACGAGGCCGATGGTCCCGGTTACCTTCCAGTCGCTGTGCCGGAGGAGGCCCGGGATAACACGGAGCATTTCAAGCGGGGCATACATCTGCTCGGCCACGGGCCCGCCACTTTTCTGGATGCCCCAGAGAAGCCGGGACAGATCCGGGGACGGGTCGCTTAAAGTCGGCGGCTGGAGCTCGACATAATATTTCTTCACGGAAGGCCGGAAATCGATAGCCTGTTCGAGTCCTTCCACCAAGATCTTCTGCTCCTGGATGAGCGTGTGTTCGGGCACAACGACATGGAGATCACCCTGGACGATCGTCTCGCAGGCAAGGCAGGCACCTTTTGCCAGCTCGGCCTCGGTGAAGAAGCGACCGTACTTCTGCTGGTCGAACTCGGTTTTTCCGGACTGGATATAGACCACGCATTTGCCGCATTTGCCCTGGCCGCCGCAGACAACGTTCATGTTCAAGCCGGCCCGCTGGGCGGCATCCAGGATGGTCGTGCCCCGGGGAACCTCGATTTTACGATAACTCGGGAGGAATGTGACGGTGCGCATTTAATTCTTCCACTCCTGGTGCAGGAACTCGCCGATCTCGGCAGCATCGCGGGGGCCGACAAGCACTTTCCACCCGGTGGCATCCTCGATCCTGCCCGAGAGCGGGGACGCATACCCGGGTATGATCAGTTTGCGGTGGGATACTTCATTCTCGACTGCGAATTTCTTGATCGAGTCACGGACCAGCATCTCGGAGAGCTTGCCGGCAGCAACCGCTGTCAGGACCGAGAGACCTTCGGTATCCACGATCAGCATGAAACACGGGACCCGGGTGGATTCGAGATAGCCCTGGAGCGTGAAGAACGTGAGCGAGAAGTTAACGGTCATCAGTACCGGTGCATCCTTGTCCGGTGTTCCGACCCGGTATAGCCCGGGGTTCATCTGGATCGGTTTCTGCGGGTCGGTGTAGATGTTCTGTCGCAGCGTCAGCGCAGCCTTGGATGGGCCGGGCGCAGGCGGGGATGTGACGATGACCGAGGCATATTTTGTTATGCCCAGCACGAGTGCAGCATCCTCCTGCCCGTTTGCAGCGGTATCGAGATACACGGGGTACCCCAGTTCCGGCACGGACCGGGTTATCGCCAGTTGCCGGATCGCGGTTGAACGGGAAACGAATGCGCCGAGAGATTCAGGAGCGGGGTCGAGGACCAGGTCCTGCACTCCTTCAGCCGTACAGTCTTTTACCAGCTGGACGAGTCCTTCGAGAGTTGTTGCCTGTATGACCAGCGGGCATCCGTGCTGCTTTGCAAGTGCGCACAGTTCCCTGAAATTCTGTGCCGTTGCCGCATGGAGGAGCGGGCGGTAGCCCCCGCAATGGACAAGGGCTGCCTTGAGTGCGGCCGGGTCCCGTGAGATGAGGACCGGGGGGAGATGTGCCTCCACCTTCTCAACCGTGGCAACTGCCCGGGCAAATGTTTCCGGAGAACGGCTCGCATTCTCGATGGCGATCCCATTGAAGCGGAGATCTGACCCAACACGGGTAAAGGTCTCGTCCCGCACCCTTCGGGTCACCGCCACGATCTCGTCTTCCGGTTGCGTGTCTTTGACCCGGAATACGATCCCCGGCGGGTGATAGAATGTTTTGTCGTGCCGGTAGAGGACAAACTCTTCGCCAACCTTGAACGAGCGCACCCCGACACCGACTTTGACGAGCCGGATGGGTGGCCGGGTCGATGCCCCGAGCACGGATTTGGCTTCCTCGCTTAAGTACGGGCAGAGATCCACGTCCGCTTTCCCGCCCGCAAGCTTCATGGCAAACGTGAGGCAGGTCGGATCCCCGCATTCCTTGCAGTTTTTCTTTGGCAGGAGCTTGTAGATATCGAGCGCTTTGAGTGCCATCTCACTGCACCCCCATAGCGGAAAGCGGGTTTTTCTTCATATCTGCAAATGCCGCTTTGAGGAGCGGAATGGTCTTCGGGTGCCGGACACAGATGATCTCGGCGCCGGCCGTGGCAGCGGCAATACCCGTGAACAACTCCCACCCGACAGCAATTTCATCCTGCAGGGCCGGCTCGGCATCCCGCACTTCCTTGATCGTAAGGGAATCAGCAGCCGAACAGATCATGGGCATGGCGAGATCCGTATCGCCCTTGAGGGCAGAGAAGCGGATCCGTTCCATGGCCGAATACGAATACTCAAACCCGTACCCGAGCGCCCCGGTGTACGGGTCGATGATGATATGATCGCGCTGGACACCGATCTCCCGCAGGAGGATGTTGAGCTGTTTTGCAAGATTGATATCGATGGGCGACTGGGCCAGGACCGAATGGTTGTAGGCAAGGGCTGCTGCCGCGATGCTGCGATACCTTCCGGCTTCAGCGGTACCGAGGAGGAGACGCTCCCCCTGGCCAGCTTCGCCGCAGGCCTGGAATACTTCGCTGTCGATCTTCGGCTCGTTGCTTCCCTCTATGATGAGGGGCAGGGCTGTTGCGGAGAGGACTGCCTCGACCGTCTTTTTGACGGACGGGATATCCGAAAAATCCCGCAACCGGGTGCTGGTCAGGTACAGCCGGACCATATCGGCACCATAGGCCGAGTCCGCAGTTTTTGCCCACCCGGTTACATCGTTTACGAGATCCCCGCAATAGTTCCGGATGATCGGCGACCAGAAGACCGGGTTATCGCAGACCTCAAAAGCGATGAGCGGTGCGGGCGATGATGGCAGGGACTCTAAGAACGGGAGCGTACTTCCGCCGCCGATCCGGTAGGAAATTTTCCGTGTCCCGCCTTCCGATTTGGTTGCACCGAGAACAACTTCCCCGATAGATGAGGTCCAGTCAAAAGAAACTGTGTACGCCATGATGCACCGTCACACGAGGGGTTTCATGGTAAGGGCCGGGTGCTGCACGCGTTCGAGAAAGACCGTAAGGTCTTCTATCGTGGTTGCAGTTGTCTCATCGGCAATCTTGTCAAAGAGACCGGTATGGCCTGCCTCCAGAAGCCGCTTTTCGAGCCGGACCTTCAGTTCCTCCTTGAGCTGGGAGGGCATCCAGACCAGCCGCTCGATCCCGCCTTCCCCTTGCAGGAACTTCTCGGAGAGGACATAGTTCTTGGATATCCCGGCAAAACCCGGTGTCTGGGCTCCCCCGCCGATGGTGCCAGCAAGCGTGGAAAAACTCATGCCCGATGGCGTGACCCCTTTGAACTCCCGGTTCACGACCATGATGCCGTTCACTTCCGGCAGCATCAGGGCAATTGCCTCAAAGCAGCCGCAGCAGGTCATGGGGTATTCCATCACGCCGTAGAGCGAACACCGCTCGATCTCACCATGGCTTGCCTTCTTGACAAAGCGGTTGACACCCTCGAACTCCCCGTTCTGGGCATTGATTACAGCCCCTTTCTCGATGGGCTGGTTTGCGCCGGCCGGGGACATTTCGAAGGCGATCTTGCCGTCAAGCCAGCTGATAGCCCCGCAGAGCGCAGTGCGCTCGGGCGTGATCACGCAGACGTGGTTCGGGGCAAATGTCTGGCAGAGGGTGCAGGAATAGTACGTGCTGACATCGTTATCCCGCATTCCCTTGATCCGGGCATCGCGCTCATCGTACACCTTCTCTGCCTCTTTCTTGGCTTCAAGGACTTTTGCATTGTCCGTGATCAGGGTGACCGCGACCGCGTCGAGCAACTGGGGAAAGTCCATCCTGAACTTGCTTGCCAGCAGTTTCCCGATATGTTCGATCCGGACTCCCTTTGCAACTGCTTCCTTCGACAACCGGACCCAGATGAGGTCCCGCTGGGCCACGTGCCACGATCCTTCGCCATAATTGACAAAGTTGTGGATCCTCCGTTCAAGCACCGGCTCGTAATCCTTCTTCATAGTCTTGCCGGCAACTTCAATGATGATCCCGAGCGGGTTTGCCGAACCTTCTTTCAGGGATTCGATCTCGGGACCGATGACCGTGACCTTCCCATCCTCGATCTCGCCGGGCTGGCGCATCCGGAGCAGTTCGAACGCGGGCGACCGGCCGCCGCCGAACTCCACGTACATCTCTTCCTTCCGGATGCTTTTTCCTTCAAAGGCCGGGGAACATCCCATGGGGATGGGAATCGCCGTGACATTGACCCGGATACCTTTCTCTTCCATACCCCGGCTGACAACCGTCTCCACCAATGCCGGGATCCATGAACCGCCCTCGTAACCGCCAAGGGACAGAATGGGGAAGCCAAGTACCCGCATACCGTCAGCAAATGCAATCTCTTCCTCGGTTAAGCCCGGGAAAACAATGACAATGGCTTTTGCCCGCTCCGCTGCATAGGTGAGCAGCCGGTGGGTATCACCGGGCGTGACGCCCCCGAACATCATGGCTACCCGTGCGATGATATCAACGAAATGGATGCCATATGTGGGTGTGGAACCCAAAGGAATGAGACGGTAATCCAGGCCGAGTTTCACGCCGGCATTGGACAGGACAGGGACAACCTCCCCGGCAAGGAAGGTGAGCATATACTTCTCCTGGAGCTCGCGGCAGATGGCAGCAGCACTCCCGGCGCTCTCCGGTTTCCCGATAACGAGAGCAAGGCCAAGGATGCTCCCGTCCACAAGCGAGTACCCGAGTTTGCGGATAACGGTGTCGCTGATGAAACCGGTGTAGGGTTCGGATTCTTTTCCCGATGCCGCAGTCGTCTCGGCAAGCAGGCATTCCGAAGCAACGAGCGGGTTGTTTCCGGTTTTTGCATAGACCTCCGCAGCAGTTTTTGGCTCATGAACGGCAATCCCGGTCAGCGCGTACGATATTGGAAGGTGATATGCTGTCTCCTCATAGGAGATCGTTTTCTGGATTGCCGAAATCTTTGATTTCAGGTGTTCCTCGCCATTTTTCCGGGCCAGTTCCACGTCAGTCATCGTCAGTTTCCCTCTGATCATGGGTTGCCCGGTAATCTACATATAGTTTCGTTATAGGGTAATTGGGGAAGATCTGCCAGCAAATCGGGAAAATTGCCCGGGTAAACAAAAATATATATCCTTTATAAATGCAACGTTCCTTAACGAGAGGTACTGTATATGGGTAGCATAAAAGTGAGGGATCTCATCTCCATATCCCTGTTATTAATTATTGCACTGCTTATAGTCCAGCCGGTTTTTGCGGATATTCCAAAGTCTATACCGTCATCAACCGACAATATCTCCATCGCATATCGCGGTGCCGGTGGGTATTTCGTTGGCAGTACGGTTGTTTTTGATGGCCGGAATTCTGTTGGAAACGTGACGGTACTGAAAATCTCCGGTGCCGGGCTGCCCGCGGAAGGCGTTCCCCTTAATGACCTGAACGCCCAGGCGGGTGCCGGGAATATGGCGGATGTGAACAGCGAGGGTACCTGGAAATTTGTCTGGTATACCTCGACCATCAACGGTATTGAAAAATTACAGACCGCACGTTACACCATTACCGCAATGGATCTTGCGAAACAGGAAAATCTCGTAACAACATCCGTTTACATACGGAAACCGGAATTTTCCATTGTTGCCCAGCCGGATACGCTGGAATCGGGAAATTACATACAGCTGACGGGAAATGCGGAGAATGGTGTCAATACGGTACGGATTGATATAACCGATCTCTCGGGAAAGATTCTCCAGACGTTCGAATCTGAAGTGAGTGCATCCGGGTACTTCAGCAATGGTTTCCATGCAAACCTGCCTCCCGGCCAGTATTATGTTGTTATCACCAACCCGGTTCTCAAAAAGACCTCCCGGGCAACATTGACCATCATTAAGCCGCAGCCGGCAACCCAGTCCCCGGCTCCGACCCTGTCGGAACCTGTGGCAACCATTACCGTTCCATCGGTTCTGGTGTCACCATCCGTTTCAACTCCTGCCGGGTCTTCTGCACTTCCCACGGGAAGTACCGGGATCCTGGCGATCACCTCAACCCCGGAAGGGGCAACGGTCCTGATTGATGGAAAAGTTGCTGGCGTTACACCGGTCACCCTGAATGCAATTGCAGCCGGGACACACCAGGTTGACATCCAGGCTCCGGATTACCAGACAAACTCCCTTTCCGTGAACGTCAAAGCGGGCGAAACTGCATCCCTGGCACCACTACTCCAGAAAAATACGTCCCCGCTGCCGGTTTACCTTCTCGCAATTATCGGGATTCTCCTGGTAGCCTGTATTGTGGTTGTCCTTCTGCTTACGCGCAGGAAAAACCCGTAATCTTTTTTTTGGGATAACAGTATATCCTCCCTAAATGGTCCGGATGACCGACCATAACCTATTTTGGCTGCGGACATAAACGCTACTACTACAACCGGTGCATTATCGTGAAGAAATTTTCATTCGTTGCCCACATGCCGGATACCCCGGGTTCACTTCACCGGGCGGCAGAGATCATAAAAAAATACGATGGCAACATCAACCGGATCCAGTTCGATCGCCGCATTGATCCCGGCACGGTATTTTATGAAGTAACTGCCTCGGACTCATCCTACCGGGAAATTGCCGGGGAACTTGCTTCCATCGGATTTTTGCAGACCTCATTGAAGCCGCTTGATTTCCTGAAGTTCTGCGTCTCCCTCCCCAACCGGCCGGGTGCTCTCTATGAATTCCTGAGTTACACCACATCGGCCGGGGCGAACATTGCCCTCATCGATTTCGATGACAAGAGCCGGCACCCGGACCGGCTCACGGTCAGCCTCAATCTCGAACAGAGCGCAATTGTCGACACCCTTCTCGATAAACTGAAAAGCCTCTACCGGCTTGAGATCATCGAGTACGACAAGACCGGGAAACACCTGGACGACACGGTCTTCTATGTCCGGTTCGCCCAGGCAGTCCGCGACATGATGGGGGAATCCGAGGCCGAGGACGCATTCCTGCTCTCATTCCTTGGTGAGACCAACCACATAGCGCAGGAACTTATGGACCGGGGATGCAATCCCCACCAGGTCTTCGAGAGCGTCCTTGCCACCGGGCAGACAATGCGGGCCACTTCGGGCGAGCATTTTTACGCCGATGTCCAGCGGTTTAAAATAACGGATACCGTTACCCTCTGGTGTTTCCAGCCGCCCTGCGGGGGAAGCCTCTTCATCCTCGATTCACCGCAGGACCGGGTGATGATCGATACCTGTTACGGGATCTACCACCACGATATCATGACCATGCTCTCGCGGTATGGTCTCGGGGACATGTCCCGGATATCCCGCATCATCGTCACCCATGCCGATGCCGATCACTGCGGGGCATCCGGGTTCTTCCCCGCCCCGGTCTTTATGCACCCAACAACCCTTGACATCATCCGGACCAACAACCGGGCATACGGGTCCCGGAGCGAAGCCTCGGTTCTCGAGGAATTCTACACCCGGATGGTGAACCTGTTCTCGAAATTCACGGTTCCTCCCAATGTCCAGTGTTTTACCGGTCCATCCGGAACGAGTCGGGGAATTTTCCCGGTGATCGGTTCTTTCCGGGTTGGCGACCTCGACCTCGAAGTCCTGGATGGCCTTGGCGGGCATACCTGCGGGCAGGTGTTCCTGTACTCAAAAGCGCACGGCCTGATCTTTGCTGCGGACAGTATGATCAATTTCGGGAGCCTGACAAAGGAGCGGGCGGATTACAGTTCGCTTGCCGCATTCCTTGTCACGTCAGTCAATGTCGACAGCGATCGGGCAAAGCAGGAGCGGGTCGCCCTGACAGATCTTGCCAATGAGACTGACAAGGCCCTCGCCGCCTCGGGAAAGCGGTGCCTTATCTGCGGCGGGCACGGGGCAGTTTCGGTGCTGGCAAACGGGAAACTTGCAGCGTACGGGGAGATCGAGCGGTACGAGGCCGGGAGAACGGAGTGAGAGGAGACAGGATTGTCTTCAAACATCTGTTCCCCTGCGATGGTCGCTGCCCCTGATAAGAAGACCCGGGCACCGTATCAGTGACAGAAATGGTATCCTTAATTTGGAAATCGGGAATGTTACAATTTTTATTGGTAAGAACCGTGAACGAAAAATGATCCCTGCAAGGTGAATATCAGTAATTCGTAACGATAATTTCGTACGTGCCGCTTCTCCGCTCGCCATTGCAGTTGATGTACCGTTTGGCCGGGACAGTTGCAATGGAAAAGTCCGCATACAGCTCTTCGACTTCGGGAACTTTCGAATTGCTCAGCATCACGTGGACTCCTTTATCCGACAGCCTCATGAATGTCTTTGCCAGGCGCTCCTGGTCGCTGAACCTAAAGCCGGACGCATGGTAATCCGTGAAACTCGCAGTCTTCGAGAGCGGGTGATACGGGGGATCGAAGTAAACAAAATCGCCTTTTTTTGCCGGGCGGACAGTTTTCTCAAAATCCGCATGTCGTATCGTGACTTTCTGGAGCAGGACATGGAATTTTTGGATGGATAGTTCGGAGGGGAGACTCTTTTTGGTGTGCCGGCCGAACGGGACATTGAATTCGCCCTTGCGGTTCACCCTCCACAACCCGTTGAAGCCGTGCTTGTTGAGATAGACGAGCAGGGCCGCCCGGCGGATCCGGTTCCTGTCGGAACCGGTAAGGCTGTTGAATTCGTGTTTGAGTTGTTTGTAGGATTCCTCGTCGTTCCGGAAATCATCCCGCGAGAGTTCCTCAATCAGTTGTTCCGGCTTTGTTTTTACCACCCGGTACAGGTTGACGAGTTCCCGGTTGAGATCGGCAATGATGGCATGAGATAATTTCCCCCGGTTTTCAAGATTGACAAGGAGTGCGCCGCCACCAATAAACGGCTCAAAATAGGTATTCCACCGGGAGGGAAGCCGCAGGTCCAGCTCATGGAGCAGCTGCCGTTTTCCCCCGGCCCATTTTATGAGCGGCGCTTTCACGTACTACCATTTTGTCAACAATCCTTAAAGATCCTTCCCGTTTAATGCGGAATAGTAAACTTCCTGCCCGCACTTACGAAATTCTCATCTACTATGTGAATGCATCTTTTGTGCGAGAAGCATGGAAAATCACAGGGTACAGGAAATGATGCTGTTGATGGCATCGAAGATCCGGTCAATTGCAAACACCCTTTCGTACCAGGATTGCGAAAAATTCATTGAAGAGCTCCTGAACGCCAAACGGATTTACGTGATCGGTGCCGGCCGGTCGGGGCTCGTGGCCAAGTCCTTTGCAATGCGCCTCATGCACCTTGGCCTCCAGGCCTATGTTGTTGGCGAGACCATCACCCCGGCCCTGAACAAGGGCGACGTGATGGTAATTTTCTCCGGTTCCGGCAGGACCAAGACGGTTGCCGATATTGCGGAGACCGCAAAAGAGATCGGTGCCCACATCTGCCTCATCTCTTCGAACGCTGATTCCCGGATCGGGAAGATCGCGGACTGCATCGTCATCATCGAGCACCACCGGGACGATGTCGAGGACGATGCCGTTGAATTCGAGATCCGGCAGATGATGGGGGAGCACAAATCGTTTGCCCCGCTTGGGACCCTCTTTGAGACCGCGTCCCTGATCTTTGCCGATGCCGTTATCTCGCGGATGATGGAGATAACCAAGACCGATGAATCTGCCCTGAAGAACCGGCATACCAATATCGAATAACGGGAGGGATCATTGTATGGGAATACAGTTTTCAGACCGGGTTCTCGGAATCGAGATCTCCGGCATCCGGAAGATCTTCGAGTCCGCAGGCCCGGACTCGATCAACCTCGGACTCGGCCAGCCCGATTTCGATACCCCGCAGCACATCAAGGATGCTGCAATCCAGGCAATTAGGGACGGGAAGACCGGCTACACACCCAATACCGGGATCCCGGAGCTCCGGCAGGCTATCAGCCGGAAATTCAAAACCGAGAACGATCTTGCCTGTTCCCCGGACCAGATCATCGTCACGGCCGGCGCGAGCGAAGCGCTCCATATCGTGATGCAGGCACTTCTCCGCGAAGGCGACCGGGTCCTCTGCCCGGACCCGGGCTTTGTCTCGTATGCATCGCTCGCAACTATGGCCGGTGGCCGGCCGGTCAGCATCCCGCTGACAAAAACCCTGCACCTCGATGTCGAGGCCGCGAAAGAACAGATGGACAATGCAAAACTCCTCGTCCTTAATTCGCCGGGCAACCCGACCGGTGCGGTCGAGAGCAAAGAGTCGGTAAAAGCTATCGTGGAATATGCCGGGGACAAGGGAGTCACTGTTGTTTCGGACGAGGTGTACGAGCATTTCATCTACGGGAAAAAACACTGGAGCGCCGGGACATTCGGCGACAATGTCATCACGGTCAATGCCACGAGCAAGACCTATGCCATGACCGGCTGGCGCCTCGGGTACCTGGCAGCATCGAAAGAGATTGTCGGGCAGTGCCTCAAGGTCCACCAGTACTGCCAGGCCTGCGCTACATCGATCTCGCAATACGCCGCCCTTGCAGCATATACAGGCGACCAGCATATGGTCGGAGTCATGCGCGACGAGTACCGGGCACGCCGGGATCTCATCTGCAAGGGTCTTGGCGACATGGGATTCCAGTTTCCCGTTCCTGAAGGCGCATTCTATGCCTTCGTTCCCATGAAACCCGCGCTCACGCAGAAGATCATCGATGCCGGGGTCGTTGTTGTCCCCGGGACCGCATTCGGCGTGAATGCGCCGGACTATACCCGGCTCAGCTATGCGAACTCCCGGGAGAACCTGAACCGGGCCCTTGATAGGATCAGGAAAGCAACAGGTGAGTAATATGGTTAAGGAACTGTTACGGAAATTATCCAACGCCCACGGAGTTTCGGGCAGTGAAGGCAGCGTATTATCGGTCATAAAGAAAGAGCTCAAAGGCCACGTGGACGAGATCCGCGAGGATTCGATGGGCAACCTGATCGCCATCAAGCGCGGCGGCAAGTTCAAGGTTATGCTCGCCGCCCACATGGACGAGATTGGCCTGATGGTCAAGTATGTGGATGAGAAAGGTTTCATCCGCTTTGTTGCGCTTGGCGGCTGGTACGGACCAACGCTCTACAACCAGCGGGTCATCCTGCACACCCACAAAGGGCCCCTGTTCGGGGTCATTGGCGGCAAGCCCCCGCACATGATGGATGACGATGAACGCAAGAAAGGCGTGAAAGTCGATGACATGTTCATCGATGTCGGGGCTGCCAATAAGGAAGAAGTGGCCTACCTTGGAGTGGAAACCGGGACACCGGTTACGGTCGACCGCGAATTTGCATCCCTGGCAAACACCCGGGTCACCGGCAAGGCATTCGACAACCGGGCGGGGGTCGTGATGCTCATCAAGACCCTCCAGGAAGTCGAGTCCCCGCTCACGATCTTCGGTGTCTTTACGGTGCAGGAAGAAGTGGGGCTCAAGGGCGCACGAACGAGCGCTTATTCCCTTGACCCGGACTGTGCGATTGCTACCGATGTTACGATCCCCGGCGATCACCCGGGTATTGACATGAAGGACGCACCCGTTGAGATGGGAAAAGGCCCGGTCATCACCATTGTCGACAGCAGCGGCCGGGGTCTCATTGCAAGCAGGAAAGTCGTGCAGTGGCTCAAGGATGCGGCGGAGGATCAGAGTATCCCCGTCCAGCTGGAAGTCGGCAGCGGCGGCACGACCGATGCAACGGCAATTCACTTAACAAAAGGTGGTATCCCGAGCACAACGCTCAGTATCCCGTCCCGGTACATCCACTCACCGGTAGAAGTGCTCGACCTCGCGGATGTCGAGGCCGGTGTGAAACTGCTTGTCAGTGCGCTGAAGAAGAAACCAGCGCTGTAATTTTTTACCGGCTTTTTTTTTAATTAGGCCCTGTTGAAATCCTCCCCCAATCAATGTATTTGCGTTTGTTCCTGAGGAAAGCAGCAATACATGGAATGTAATCTGAGGATTTCAGCAGAACCACATTTTCCATAAACCAAAACGGACATGGTTCATTAATCCGGTTTTTATTAAGGACAACGAAGAAAAACCGGTTGTCTTACCGTGTGCCTCATCATTTGGATGGGGAAACCCAAGCGCCGGCTCAAATTGGTATGCGGTTTCGGTCAAAAAAAAAAGGAAATGGGTTTATTCAGTCAGATCCAGATTCAGGTTCCGGTTCCGGTTCCGGCTCCGATGGCGGTGTCGTGATGACTTTCCAGCAAAAATAGCCGATGCATGCGACCAGCAGGACAACAAGAAGGACCGCACTGAAGATATTTTCTGCAACAAGCAGGTTGATCGGGATATTCATGCCCGCCATGTTGTTGAAGAACCCGATGAAGAGCGCGATTACAAGAAAGAGGATGGTCCCGACAATGCCGCCGAGCATGACTGCGGCTGCAAGCCGCAGGAGGCTGGGTCTCGATGTATTTTCCGTCATGAAAAGACTAGTTTGCCCGGCCTGCTATATAGGAGTTGCCTCTTGGGTGCGGGATCCGGCCCGTTCTTTTTAAATTTCCGGCAATTTTAGGCCGGGCTGACCTGAAGGGATACTCCCTCGAACTCGGCAATGAGCCGGCTTCCCTCGGTCACCAGGATCCGGTACGTGAAGAATTTCCCGTTTTCGGCAACCTGCGTTGCCCGGGCAACGAGCGTGCCGGTTGCCGGGGCAATGTAGAGGATGTGGACGGAAACCGCGACCCGGTTTTTCCCCCCACAGTTGGCTGCAATCCCGAATGCCTGGTCGGCAAGGGCGAAGATCGCCCCCCCGTGGGCTACCCCGTCCGGGTTCATCTTGCCCGCAGTGTCCATGACCACTTCGGCGTACCCGTCGCGTGCCTCCGTGATGGTCATGCCGAGAAGCCGGGCAAATTCGCTCTCATTGAAAGCCGCGATACTCGCGTCGGGAGTTTCTCCGGCCGGGTCATTAGTTCCTGACATAATTTACGAAAAAAAATCGTGGCTCAAAAGCCGGTCACTTGTACTCTTTCTGGGTATACGAGTACTTGTCGTTTTCCCCGCCATCGGCAACAATGTAAATCCATTCGTAGATGGACTGGAATGTCCCGAATTTCTGGTACCGGCGCATCGAAAACCCGACTTTGAGTTTACCGTCGAATCTGATCGTGCCCAGGTCTTTGAGCCGCATCGCAATCTCGAGGTCGTCCCCGGCATCGATGCAGCGGTACATGCCGGCTTTCTCAAACGCATCTTTTCGGAACGCGGTGTTGCAACCAAGCGTGTAATAGAAGGTGCGGCTATAGTAGCCGATGCGGGAGAAGGTATTTGCGAGCAGGAGGGAGAACCGGTTGCCGATCCCCTCCTCGATTGGGTAGACCGGGCCATAGAGCTGGACGATTGCCGGGTTTTTGAAATCCGTTTCGATCCGCTTTATCCAGTCAGGTGGCAGGATACAGTCGGCATCCGTTGTTGCGATGATATCCCCTTTGGCTTCTTTGACGCCATCGTTCCTGGCCCCGCCGACTTTCTTGCTGGTCTGGGTGAAAACCTTGTCAGCATATTTCTTTGCAATCTCGCAGGTTGCGTCCTTTGATCCGCCGTCCACGACAATGATCTCGTACTCGCTTCGCAAAACGGTCTGGTGGCAGAGGGACACCAGGCACTGTGCGATATTTTCCTCTTCATTGAAGGTAGGGATGATGACCGAGATCATGTACTGAAAAACTCCTGTATCTTTTTTGGTCTTTGCGGATAATAAAGGGTGATGGAGAATAAAGGACGGTTATTTTGCCGGGCTGGCGGCAACGAAATCCATGACGCTCCGTATGCAGCCGTCCATGTTGAGGTACTCGAACTGGGAGAACCGGCCAACAAGCGGGATGCCAACCAGCTGGCTGTATTTTTTTATGATTTCGATATTTTTCAGGTATCCGAGATCATAGACAACGTACGCGAAGGGCTGGGGTTCAACGGAGGTGAACACGACCCGGTCCCGGGTGCAGAGCTGCATCGTTTCAAGCATTGATAGTACTTCGTTTACCAGTTCATCGTCAGTCATCCGGCTGATCTCATCGCCCGGCTGGTGGGTGATCTCGGCCAGGATCGCGCTGCACCCGTTCGGGGCGGCATGGCAGCTGAAATTGGACGGGAACGAGACCCGGTTGGTCTTCCCGAGCTGTTTGTCGGGAATGTACATCCAGGATATATCCGGGAGCGGCCCGCTGATGCCGACATTGACGCAGACGAGCGAATTATAGACGAGCGCTTTGCAGGCTGCCGTTACCGGGGCCGGGACATTTTCCAGGCAGGGCAGGAAATGCTGGACCGGTATCGTGCTGATGACCCGGTCGGCCGTTACGGTCTCTTTACCGTTGCCGATGAGCCAGGTGGTACCGCTCTTTTCCACGGAACTGACCCGGAAGCCGGTGCGGATGAACGATTCCACCGGTCGGGCGATGGCCCGGACCAGCGCCTCGATCCCGCCATCCAGCGGGTACGAGAAGACGGACTGGTGGGTATAGCCCTCGGTCTCGATCCCGATGGCGGACCTGATGATATCTTCGACCGGCGGGCGGGGAATCCGGCCGTCCACCCAGTGGAACGACATATCTTCGGTTTTGTATTTCCAGATCTTCTCGTTGTACGGCACCATGTAGCACTCGGCAATGCCCGGGCCAAACGTGTAATAGATCCATTCCCGGAAGTTTTCGGGAGTGGCGACTTCCCCTTTTTCAACCGCTATGAGGTTCTTGACAAACCCGTTGATACAGGCGAAGCGGTCCTCCGGCGGGAGTTCGTACAGCCCGTTCTCGAACGGGTACTTGACATGGTGTCCCTTGTAGAAAATTTTCGTGTTCCGGTTATTGCGCTGCTCGTTATCTGCGATCATCCGGCGCATGAACGCGAGCACCTCAGCATCCCGGGAAAAAATGATGTGAGATCCGCCAATGTCAAATGTAAACCCGCCCCGGGTTTTTGACCGGCAGAGGCCGCCATACTCCTGCTCCGCTTCCAGCACAACGATCTCGTCGCCCCGCTCGTGCAGGAGCCTTGCAAGGGTCAGGCCGGAGAGTCCGCCACCCAGTATTGCCGTCTTCACGCTATACCGGTAGGACGACCGGATTTATATTCGTGAGTATTCGCGAAGCTTGCAATCCCGCTGGAACGGACAACCGATCGGGGATTCCCTGCATAGTAACCGGTAACCTGCGATTGCCATCCTGCCCCAATCGTTCGTGCGTTCGCCGGTGCGGCACGATTGCTTCCCGGCATGAGTGACTATCGGGAATTGTAGCGGTTTGGATTTGGCCCATCCGCCTGCCAAAAGAGTTCTCAAAAAAAGGATCCGGTTCCTGCCAGCAATAATCAATTGCTGGTATAGTGCAGCGGGCCCATGTACCTGAGCTGGACAATGCAGTTTTCTACCAGTTCCCGGAGGTTGATGAGGGAGATGCTGTTCCGGGCACGTCCTTTCCTGTATGGAGCCGTGGTCCTGATAATCCCGCGAACCGGGGTTTTCTTCTGGACCGTGTGCCCCCGGCCATGACGTGTTCCGGTGAACCCATCTTCAACAATGGATGGTATTCCCGGTACAAGGATTCCCACGCAGGAGTCCTGGATCTTTTCATCCAGCAGGAAAAGACTGGCAGGTTTCCGCCCGCCCGGGTGTTCGCCCTGGATCGTGAGGCACTGGTCCAGGTTGAAAACTATGGTATTTCTCCGGTTGCACTTGACAAACCGTTCGGTCATGGATGTCGACGTACACGACTGCATTATCACAAGATCCCGGATAACTTCTACCGCTTCCTTAAGGTCAATACCATACCGCTCGTTTCCGATACCGAATCCCAGCATATGGATGGTTTTTGCCTCCAGTACTTTCCCGTGGCCCTCTATGGGCATTTCCGGGGATGATATTTTTTGGTGACAGTGTGCAACAGACATTTTCTTTTCTCCTCAATGTTTTCTCCGTTTGACATGCGCGACAATTTTCTCGCCAGTCCTTTCCCTGCAATTTTTTCCTGGGATTTTGCGGTTACGTTCCTGCAGGACCCCTCATTTTTCCAATGACGGGTCTTCGTTTTTGAGGCAGGATATTACCCGCGTTCAGATTGTTCCCGGTTTCCGCGTGCCAGGTTCTTTTGGGACATATCCCGACAGACTTCCGCTGGAAACAATAACGTGAGCACCGTTCCAGAAATTATTCTGTTCATCTCCCGCAATATCGGCAAAACATTCGTACGGTATCCAGAGAACCCTGTTCTTTTCGGAGATTTGTTTTTGTTTCATCTTTTTCCCCAGTGTCCGTCAGAAATTCCGGAATGGAAGGTATGATTCCCCCGTCCCATGTCTCGCAGGATGGCTTTTTTGGCCAACCCTGCCGGGATTTCCCGGTCGGCCGGTCCGGTTTGCCGGGGCTGCTTCACGGCAGTGCATGGGAGGTCATTGTCGCAATATATAATAATATCATTATGCCGTGCATAGATGCCAAGCATTAATGTGCATATTATATATTCATGAGGTATGATAACGGGTTAAATAGGTCTGGGGAAAATCCCGGATAAAACCGCACTCACCCCGGAATTATTAACCGGTCAACCGGATGGTTTCAGCATCCGGTACCGTGCCATAATGCTTGGCATAAAGCGCAATTCCGCTGCCAGATACCAGGAAACGCCCCAGACACAAGGTAAAATTTCAGTGAGACTGATCGGTTCTGCCAGGATAGATTCTCACAGGCAATCCTCCTTCCGCCGGCAGGGAAAATGCCATACCTGCCCGTGCCGGGCCGAATCCCCGAACGGCAGACCAGGAAGTGCCGAAATAAATCTGCCCATTCAGACCGGAGGGAATACTCACTCCGGCCAATCGGGCCCATTACACCCGGCTCAAGAAAACAAAAGCAGACCTTTTCGGGCAGAACCCGAGGTCGGTGATTGCTGAATCCGGTTGCAGGATTATTAAGAAAAACCTGTCAGCCGTTGACCGGATGCACCCGGAATATACACTCGATCACGTGTCTTCACGCGAGGAGAGGAATTCCGGATAGAAGTACCAGAACCAAAACGGTTCCGTAGCAGAATGGTTTGCCCGCCCGGGGTTTCCTTAAACAGGTACCAGCATGGGCGTGGGCGGGGCTGCACAGGTGCTGCGCTCGCAGATGAGGCCCCGGGGACAGGAGTTGGTACAGGAGCCGCAGTGCTTGGCATCCGAAGTGAGGTTAAAGCACCCATCCAGGCAGCTTGCCTGATCGCCCGTGCAGTTGACCAGGCAGTTCCCATTCTGGCAGGACATACCGGGTGAGCAAACAACCCCGCAACTGCCGCAGTTCCTGCTGTCGGTCCGGATACTCGTACACTGGTTGTTGCAGGTAAACATATCTGAAGAACAGATCGTGGGTTTCTTTACCGTGGGTATCGTGGTTATTGTTGTCGTGAGCTCCGTTGCGGTAACCGGCAGGAGCGTAGTGGGAACCGGTGTCAGCGTTTCCGTTTCAACAACAACATACGATCTCGCCACAGACCCACCGCCCGGGGAGAGTGTGGTGCCGGGTGCTGGTTTTGCCGTAGTACCCGGTGAGAAAACCCACGATCCGTTCATCGCGGAGTAACCAATGAAACCGATGAGGAAAATTATTACGATAATCCCGACAATGGCAGGGACTCCCCCGGGCAGGATCGGTGCCGCCTTTGGGGCATAATACTTCTCGCGGGCAGGTACACCGGATGCAACACCACCCGGTTGCCCGGGCGGGGGTGTGAGCGATGCCCCGCAATAGATGCAGAATTTCTTGTCGCTGTCAACCTGTTTTCCGCAATAAGGACAGAACATGAAGAACTCCCGGTTATTCTCTCTTATTTGTCCTTCCCGGGTTGGAGTTAAGCCTTTTGGATTCTTCGTACGCGGGAACTGCCCCCATCAGGTATGCGTGGACAATTGCCGGATGTCAAAAAAAGAGGGATTATTGTTTTGAGATGTACCAGCCGGTCTGGGTCTCGTCGAGAACTTTCTCCGTGGTCTTCTTGGTGAGCAGGCTTACGACAATCATCGCGAGGATGGCAAGGATGAAGGAATAGGCCGAGAAGTGCAGGGGGATCTTCCCGAAGTCAATTCCGAGCGCCACCATCTTGACATAGTTGAGCATGCCGAACGTCAGCGATGAGACAAGACCGACTGTCATGGCAGCGAGTGCACCTTCCCGGGTCGCACCCCGCCAGTACAGCCCGGCAAGGAGCGGGACGGCAAAGGTGGAGAGCATGACGCCGATACCCATCCAGATCAGGATCGCGAGCATCTCCGGCGGGCTGATAGCAAGAATCATGGTGCCGAGTGCAGACAGGACCACCACAACCTTGGAAAGCAGGAGAACCGTCTTGTCATCCGCATCCGGTTTGAGGACTTTTTTGTACAGATCCCACGAACACATAGCACCGATAGTGAGCATCAGCCGGTCCGTAGTTGACATAACCGCCGCAAGCACGATAACGGCAAAGATTGCCCAGAGCGCCATGATCGGCAGGGAGTACTGGATCCCGTAGAGGATGACGAAGTCGCCGGCATTGGGCACTGCCGGGAGGGTAAAGACACCCTCTTTCACCATGACGGCACCGGCAAAGCCCGTGAATTTTAAGAGGAACATGACAACGCCGTACGTGACGAACGCAATGATCGGGGCCCACTTGAAGTACTTCACGTCCTTTATCGCGAGCACGTTGTTGATGACATGCGGGGCACAGGCAAGACCGACCATCAGGAGGACGGCAAACGAGATCACGTACGGGATCCCAAATGCCCCGGCCGGCATCCAGGGCATGACCAGGTTCGGGTTGATATTGGACATGACTTCATTGACATGCGTGAATCCGCCGGCATAGAAGATGATGATGGGCGCCATGATGAGAACACCGCCAATCAGGATGGCGGACTGGATTAGCGAAGCCCATGCAACGGCATACAACCCGCCGATTGCGGTATAGACCGTAGTGATGAGCGTTGCTATGATCAGCGCCAGCCAGAGCGGGATCCCAAAGAGCCACATGAGGACGATTGCGATGGCAGAATATTGTCCCACGAGATAAATCAGCGAGACGATGATCCCTGCGACCGCAGCAAGGGACCGCAGCGCAGTCGGGCTCTCGTACCTATGGGCGAGATAATCCTGCACAGTGATGTAGCCGGCAGTCTTTGCCACGTTGTGCAGCTTGACACCGAAGAAAATAATGCAGAAACCAATCGAGAGCGGGACGAAGATCTGCTCCCAGATGGTGGGCCAGCCGGCCTTGAAGCCGAGACCCGAGACCCCGAGAAGCGACATTCCCGATGCAACGGTCCCGATCATGAGGAGGACAAAGACCCAGAACCCGAGCTGGCGCCCGGCAACAAGGTAGTCCTCGGTACTCTTGATCTTTCTCGAGGCCCACGCACCGATTGCGAGCATGCCGAGGAAATAGAGGACGACAACGGCGATGGTTATGAAATCGGCTGCCATCAGTCATGCCCCCGGAACGTGATGCCCCAGTAAAGCAGTGCTGCGATCACAACGACAAGAACGATGCCGACCGCAAGAATGGTTATATCTGGTAATCCGAACATTGTACCATGTTAAACTGTAGCATGCTAACATATAACACAATCGAAATGGCTCGGGGTTATACGCCATAATAATCCTGATTTTCCGCCAGGTCAGGCAATTTATTTTTTTATAATTTTTCCACTATAACCGATCCAAAACGATATCGTTTTGCAATAGCATGGCAGAAGTATTGCGGTATTTTAAGGCAGGCTGACGCCCGTGGATCTCATATTCCAGTTTATTCTTGCAATCCTTCCCATCCTCCTGATCTTTATCGGGCTGGTATTCCTGCGACTGTCGGGAACACTGATGGGCGTTGCCGGGTGGCTCCTCACGGTCATCCTGGCCGTGCTGTTCTTCCAGACTTCCCCGGCAATCGCGCTCTCCGCATCATGGGCCGGCATCCTGTCCTCGTTTGGCATCTCGCTGATGGTCCTCTTCACCATCCTCCAGGTCACGATGATGGACGTGACCGGTGCGATCACCCGCATCACCGCGTACATCAAATCCATTGCTGCCGAGCGCTACGAGCAGATCATGATCCTGAACGTGGGCTTTGGATCGTTCCTGGTCTCGATCGGCGCAACGCCGGTCACGATGCTGCCACCCATCATGCTGGCCCTCGGGTTCTCGCCCATTGCGGCAGTAGCCCTGCCCTGTCTCGGCTACGACCCGCTCACCTCGTTCTCGCTCCTCGCGGTCCCGATCACGATCCCTGCTGCTGCCTTCGGCTTTGATGCGAAAGCGCTCGGTTGTACTGTCGCGCTCTTCCTGCCGGTGATCTCTACGGGCATTGCGCTTGGCATGCTCTGGGTTGCCGATGGATTCGATGGCGTGAAGAAAGGTTTCTCAACCGCTGTAATTGCCGGGCTGACGCTCGGCCTCTCTGCGATCCTCTTTGTGAATATCCTGCCGGCGTCTGCCATCGGTCTTGTCGGTGTTTTTTCAGGGCTCGTGACGATTGTCGTCCTCTTTATCCTCCGGGCCCTGCGGGGAAAACCGGTGCTTGCCGCAGGATCTTCTGCGGAGCCATCGGCCGGGACGGATGCCATGCCACTCTGGAAAGCGGCCTTCCCCTGGATCCTGCTCGTGGCTTTTGCGATCATCATCAGCATCCCGTTCATCCAGTCAGGGCTCTACAATTTCCTCGGGCCCATCCAGAAAGTGCCGGTCATTGCCAACAAATTCGTTGACCTCAAGCTCCTGAACCAGGCCTACTTCTGGGTGCTCATAAGCACGATCATCGCGGCCCCGCTCCTCATCCGGACCCGAATCGAGGCTGAAAAGATCCTCACCACATGGGTGAAGCGTGCCTGGGCCCCGACCCTTGCCGCCATGGTCTTCTTTGCGATAGCCTATGTCATGGACTGGTCCGGCCAGTCGGTGGTAAACGGTGCCCTGGGCTTTGCACCCGGGGCGAATGCCTTCAACATGAACGCGGTAATCGGCCTCTCGCTCGCCCTCTTCTTCGGCATCGCTTTTCCGGTCATCAGCCCGACGCTCGGTCTTCTCGGTGCATTCATCTCCGGCAGCGAGGCATCATCGAACGTGATGTTCTACGGCATCCTGAAGAAATCCACCGATGTCCTTGACCTTAACTTCATCCAGGTCTACGCAGCCCATGCGGTAGCCGGCGGTATCGCGTCGGGTGTCGCGGTCGCCAAGATCATCAACGCGGCAGCAGTGATCGACAAGCTGGGCATTGAAGGGGAAGTGATACGGAAGGTTGCACCGGTTGCTATCGTTCTGACCATCCTGACCGGCCTGATGCTGTGCGTGATGCTGATCCTCTGATTTTATTTTTCAAAAGGGAAATCTGTTCGTTCCTGTGTGCAGCCAGGCACCGTGATCTCCTGGTAACTCAAGCCCGGATTTTTGTTTTTTATCCCAGGAGCTAAACCTCCTACGGCTATCACAAAATTGTGATCCGGGTCCCCCGGCGATTCCAAAACACACGGATAGTTACTAATGGTCCCATAAGTGGAGAATAGGACCGGCCCCGATAATTTCAGAACGCCAGCGTTACTCCAATCCGGAAAAATTCATTAACGGTAAAATAGTAGTCCAACGAATCAGGTCCGGTTAAGAGTGAATGTAGCGAGCCCGGCCCGGTGCTGAAGCTGGCAGATAAAAAAAATTAGAAGAGGACATTTACTTTCTGGATGGAGGCCGGGGCTGTCCTCGCGATCGAGAGTGCAGCGCCGATTGCCGGCTTGATCTCCAGGGTGAACTGATCGTTTTTCATAATCCCAAGGCTTGGTTTTGCCATGATATCGAACTGCTCTCCCCGTTCAAGGACATCGTCGTTCGTTACCGGGTTCTGGACCGTGGCAATGGACCACTGCCCAAGGGATGGGGGGGTGGAGGGCGTTCCGATTCCAACATGGGTGAGCGTTTCCAGAACCGACGAGTTGCTGTAGGTAATTACCAGCTTATCAAAATCAACCGGGGTTCCGCCGGGCGCTAAGGCACAACTGAAATTGAGGGTGTCGATAGCAGCCCCCGTGGGACTGGTGCCATAGACATTCCCGACAATTTCAAGCGTTGAGCTTGCCTGCTGTACACCCGTGTGGACTACTTCCTGGCTCTTCTGGGTTGTGAAGAACCCGGCGCCAAGCACCACGTACGAGAACACTGCTGCGACGACAACGAATGCGATGAGCACAATCGCTGCCTCAAGACCGGTAAATGCGGTATCATTGTAAGATGATCTCATGTTTCGCCTTAACGGGCCCGGGAAAATTCGGGAGCCCTGTGATGAGAATGCGTCGTAAAACGTTAAAAATGATGTTAATGGCTGGTCCGGAACTGGAATTCCGGGGCTTTGCGGTTCTGCTCGAAGAAATTGCCGATAAGATCGGTTTCCAGTTCCCGGAGATTATGCTGGAGGACTGGTGCTTCTGGGATGTGGTACGAGAACTGCACGGTTCTTCCTTCCCAGTTTTTCCGGCACTGGTCGAGCAGGCGTTTCCGGCAATCCATGGACTGGCCAATGAACAGGATCTCCCCGGTTGCGGCATCCGAAAGAACCATAAGCCCCGGGCCGGGTGAAACGGATCCGGAGGTTTCTGCGGCAAGATCCTGGTTGACGCTCCAGGTAATCCCCATCCAGCGGGTATCCCCGGGGTTTTCGGCCGGGCACAGCGGGGACATGCCCGCTCCCCCGGCAGGATTATCTTTCTGCCCGATTGCAAGTTTCCCGCCCCGCAGGTTCTCGCTCTTATTCGTGGACCGGCGGTACCTCGGGTGGAACCTTCCGAAATTGCAGGGCGTTGATTCTCCAAACTCCTGCCGGTACCGGTACAGGAGGAAACTTTTCATTACCCTCCTGCCTGCCGGGGAAGCATCCAGCGGGGCCGCAGAGCATTCGTATTCGTACGCCTCGGCATCCCGCCAGGCCCAGAGCGCCGGGGCGGAGGTGTCGGGATCGTTCCACGGCATCAGGTCGGGCCTCCGGAGGCTCTGGCGCAGTTCGTTCAGGCGCTGGTACAGGGCCCGGTTCGTTTCGCCGATGTACATCAGGAAATCATTGCCTGCGGGCCGGATGCGGTAGACCCCGGGTTCAACGGGGATCGCCCGGAATGCGTGTTTTTCTGCGGTGAAGGGGACCCACGGGGACCATGGCAGGTTGTGCCAGGATTCGGAGAACCAGGGGAGGTCCTCTAAACCGGCCGGGGTCAGGGGCTCTTCAGGTACAGGTTCTGGCTCGGGCAGCATTGTGAATATACCTGTGGCGGCGGGCGGGATAAGGGTAAGGGTGCAGATCGCGGCACATCTTTATAGGGGAACCCTGCAACAAATTCCCATGGAAAAACAACCCCAGAATGTCAAAGTGAAACACGACCGCCCGGTCTGTGACCACTGCCAGGATCCCAATATTGTCCAGAAGCCAGACGGCAGTTACCGCTGCAAGCGGTGCGGGTTCGACAGCTCAAAAGGCAGTATGTGAAGCGGGCCGGGATTTCCGGCGGGAAAATCCAGATTTTTATAATCGTTTTATTGCTCAAATTTTTTATTGCTGAACGGGTCGCCGATGATGGGAGACCGGGGCCTGTTATCACGACCCGGCACATCGAATCAAACGGGAACACGTGAGCGTTTGCAATTTCATGATCCCTATCCCAGCCGCACTACCTGCACGAACTCCACTGCACTCCCGATACGATCGCGGGGCAGGATTCTAAACCGCTTCCGTGTCCCGGCCACGGTCCTGAAAGCCCGTGCAAGTCCCGGGAGATCCGGGCCAGAACTCCGTACAATGTATTCCGTTTTTTCCACGCAGGGAGATCGGCCCATGTAATCTCAGGCATGATGGCGATCTGCCGGGGAGGACCGAGATTACCCGGATTTCCCGATCAAAGGGATCCGCATCCCCGCCGTCGGAGACCCCCGAATTGTGGGGATAGGCAAATCCGGGCCCCTAAAGGGCTCCGATTTCCCCTTTTTTGCGCCCGGGAGGTAATATTAATCCAAAAAGAGGTAATATTACGGTATTTTTTTCAGGTTTTTACGTCTGAGAACAAGAGGTAATATATATCCATATTACAGCGAAAAGGGAGGTACCGGTTCAGGGTGCAGATGGGGGAGGGACCTGGCGCCCGGGAATCATTCCGGATCCTCATGCATGAGGATATCATACGGAATAACGAGCCTCCATTTCAGATCGTTTTTATTTGGAGGGGCAGTTAAATTCAGTAGTTCAATTACCTGGAGTGGCCGGACCCGGGAGGGGCAAAGGGGGGAAACGGGTTTTTCGTACCCGTAATCTGAAGGGGAGGTTATTCTTCAAGAATATCCGATATCATCCGCCGGATATCCTTCATCTGGCCGCAAAAATAATCATAGTTCACAAAAACCGTACCGGACGAATCGATGTGCACGGTCTGCAACAATGCAGAGTCGTGAAGCCGGTCAAACCGGGTGATTTTCTGTTCAGATAAGTGGTTTCGCATTTTCCGGACTTTTGACTGTTCGTACAAACTCAGGTTTTTCGGGCGTCCGCGTGGCATTATCTGAAATTATCTGCAAACTATTAAAAAAGTTGGGTTTATTGGAATGCAAAACCGGGAATTTTTCACTTGGACGAACAATAACGGTTTATACAAGAAATGAAAAGTATCTGACACACGGTACCTTCAATGGCAGAAGCAGTTATGGCCCCGGTCTTTGCAATTCTCGCTGGCGCAATTCTTATAGCCGTGGATCTCCTGTCCGCAGCGGCCCTTGCGCCCTGGATCCGGATCATCCTCGGGGTTGGTGGCGTTGCAACGGTTCTTCTTGGAATGATCATGCTGTTTGGCCTTGCGTACAGCAAGCCGCAGAAACCCTGATGGGAAAATACACCGGCGCCATTTTGATACCAGATCCCGGACCTCGGACCGGGTTTACGCAGGATCCATAAAACAACATTCCCACGGATGGCACTGCTGGACCATCCAGACTCTTTTGCAGTCATTGTCCCGGGCCTTGATGATCCGGTTGGCGAACGGCGAATCGATACGGAGCGATTCTTCCCGGAGTGCTGCATGGAATCCCGCTTCGGTACGTGGGAAGGCGGCAACCGTTACCCACTCTATAGGATGCGACGCTTTGCCGGAACTGGTCTTGTAACAGATACAGGCCATGAGAGCACCACTACATCTCACATGTCCCGCGAGCTCATAAAAATTTTGCCGGGATACAATTTTTAAAACGTAAGGAACCCGCATGCCTGATCAATGGCACTATCCATACCTTTAGGGAGCAAAGACGCAAAATAATCAAAAACGGAGGAGACCGATAATGACGGATTCTACAGGAGTTTTTGACGGCAGTGCGACGATCCTGTCGCAGACCGGGCGGGCGAAGATACACGCGTATCTTATCGGGAGCGGGATAGCCTCGCTTGCCAGCGCGGCATACCTTATCCGCGACGGCCATCTTCCGGGGCACAATATCCATATCCTTGAAGAGCTGGACCGGGACGGCGGAAGCCTTGACGGGAAAGGCTCACCGCAGGAAGGCTACCTCATGCGGGGTGGCAGGATGTTCGAGGAGCATTATGGCTGCACATTCGATCTCTTCAGTTTCATTCCCTCGCTTGATGACCCGAAAAAGACCGTCAAAGATGAAATCTTCGCGTTCAATAAAGACCATAAAACCCACGCAAAGGCGCGACTCATTGCAGGCGGCAAAAAAACCGACATGTCCTCCCTGGGTTTTTCCGAGAAAGACCGGATTGAACTGATAAAACTCATGGCACTCCCCGAGGACACACTCGGGACCCGCAGGATCGAGGACTACTTTTCCCGGGACTTCTTTACCACCAACTTCTGGTATTTTTACTGCACCACGTTCGCGTTTCAGCCCTGGCACAGCCTTGTCGAGTTCAAACGGTACCTGCTCCGCTTCATCCACCTCTTCCCGGGCGACGGGCTCAAGGCACTGAGCGGGGTCTGGCGGACACCTTACAACCAGTACGATTCCCTTGTCCTGCCGCTGACCCGTTGGCTTAAGGAGCAGGGAGTTGTTTTCGAGCCCGGCACGCAGGTCACTGACCTGGATTTCATCCATACTGCAGCGGGAAAGACCGTTGAGAAGATCCATCTCGTCCGGGAAGGAAAGCCGGCAGCTATCACGATCGGGAACGCAGATCTTGTCTTTGTCACCAACGGGTCGATGACGGCGGGTTCAGGGATCGGGTCCATGGACGCGGCCCCGGTTGCCGGGACAAAGCGGGACGGCGGGTCCTGGATGCTCTGGGAGACCATTGCAAAGAACAACCCGGAATTCGGCCGGCCTTCAGCCTTTGACGATCACATCGACGACTCGAAATGGGAATCATTCACGGTCACCTTCCACGATCCCACGTTCTTTGACAGGATGGAGAAGTTCACCGGCAATGCAGCGGGTTCGGGCGGCCTTGTCACGATCACGGATTCGAACTGGCTGATGTCAGTGGTCCTCGCCCACCAGCCGCACTTCCTCAACCAGCCGGCAGAGGTCCAGGTCTGCTGGGGCTACGGGCTCTTCCCGGATGCGAAAGGCAATTTTGTTGATAAGAAGATGTCGGAATGTACCGGCCGGGAAATTCTTGTTGAACTCTTATCCCACCTGAAGTTCAAGGACGACATGGAGAAGATCATCTCCACCTCGACCTGCATCCCGTGCATGATGCCGTTCATCACGAGCCAGTTCCTGGTCAGGACCCGGGGAGACCGCCCCCAGGTGATCCCCAAGGGCACTGCCAACATCGCATTCATCGGCCAGTTCTGCGAAATCCCGGACGACGTGGTCTTCACGGTGGAATATTCCGTCCGCGCTGCACAGGTTGCAGTGTACTCCCTGCTCCAGCTGAACAAGGTAGTCACACCGTTATACAAAGGCCAGTACGATATCGGCATCCTCTACGATGCCTTCAAAACCATGCAGTCATAACGGCCTTACGACCAACCCCCGGGACCAGGATCCGGGTTTTCTTTTTTTGTCCGGTAAAAACCGGTATGAAGAGTACCGGTTCATACCGGGGGGATCACTGAAAACGGGTGGGGATGAAAAGCTGCCCGGAATCGGGGGACTTTTGGGCCTGGCGTTGACGGGGAGGTATCTGACGAGTTCTTTTTCCGGGTCCACTGGAGATACCCGTCCGGGGGCGGCTGGTCGGGGGCATTCACTGCTGAATTATCCCCGGATATACCAACAAACCATCCCCAGGGACCATACAATTCCTCCGGATTTTGTTCTCCCGCCCTGCGAAAAGAGCGGGTCCAACCGATCTCAAAGATTTAACCTCCGGAGCGCCAATACAACATTACGCGCGGGCTGCCTCCATGGAAGAGACCTACCTAGTAGAGATTCGCCTTGCAAGAACCAAATGGCGGATCCGGGAGACCATATCTGGTATTGCCAGGACATTTGGTCTCGAACAGTTCATGGAGCGCCACCCCCACATCACCCTTTTTGGCCCGCTGGTCCTGAATCCCGGGACAACTCCTGACGATCTTCTCGAAACGATCGGCAGGGTTGCACAAAAGTCCGGGCCGGTCCCCTTCATGATCAATGGCTGGGAGATGCGGCAGGGCATGCACGGGAGCGTGATCGCGTTTGCCATCACCCCTTCGGATGCATTGAAAGACCTTACCCGTTCCCTTGCCGGATCGCTTGTTCCCTTAACAGAAAGTCTCAATGCCTGGGACAGCCAGCCGGAGGCCAAGTGGTTTCACGTAACGGTCGCAAACCGCCTCGGACCGGAACAGGCAGCATCCTGTTTCTCCCGGCTCAACAACGCGGATCCTCGTGGCGCACGGCCCGTAAATGACAACACGGGTTTCATTGGCCGGTTTTTTTCCCGGGCCAAAAAATTCCTGCACCGGGATAATGCGGGTCACTTTCCCCCGCTCCTGCTGGACGGGACGGGCATCCGGATCACCGTTATGCACAACGAGGATATCCTTGCCGAGTACGATCTCCTGGAGAACCGCTGGATACATGGCGATCACGGCCATGACAGCCGCCAGTGGCAGGAGACCCTGGGACAGTTCCGGCGTTTTGCCGGGTTCGAACGGGTAAGCCCCGGGGTTCCGGAACCGGAGGATATCTTTGTGATTGCCGACCTGCATCTCGGCCACGCCAATATCATCCGCTACTGCTCCCGCCCGTTTGTCTTTGAGGACTGCGCTGAAATGGATACGGTCCTCATCCGGAACTGGAATTTTACCGTTGGCGAGGAGGCGCAGATCTACCATCTCGGGGATTTGCGGTACGGTAAAGGGGCCCCGCCGCTTTTTGGATATCTCGGCCAGCTGGGCGGCAGGGCCACGTTCATTACCGGGAACCATGACGAGGTCGTGCCCGGGTGGGTGAAGAGTGCCGAAGTCACCTGTGACGGCATCCGTTTCTTCCTGGTGCACGACCCGGACGATGCCCCGATTGGTTTCGAGGGCTGGGTCATCCACGGCCACCACCACAACAACGAACTCCGCGATTTCCCGTTCATGGATTTTGTGCACCGGCGGATCAATGTCAGCGCCGAAGTCATCGGGTATGTACCGGTCAGCCTCCGGGAACTTGCGTTACGCATACGGGAACCTGCGGATACAAAAACGGCCGGGCCGGTAATTCTCCGGTACCCGTATGTATCGCCACAACCACCACCGGCGCCAACCCGTCAGCCATAACAGCCCCGGTCATAACGTATATACATCCCGGTGCTGCAAATCACATCATACGGTGATGATTCCATGATCTTCGAACGCATCTTTTCCGAGGGTCTTGCCCACAACTCCTATCTCATCGGGTCGGGCCAGAAAGCGGCAGTGATCGATCCCCGGCGGGACTGCGGGATATACCTGGAGATTGCAGGCCGGCACGAATGCACCATCACGCATATCTTCGAAACCCACCGGAACGAGGATTATGTTACCGGGTCGCAGGAACTCCGGGAGCGCTGCGGGGCAGCGATCTTCCACGGCTCCCGCATGGACTTCCCCTACGGCAACCCGGTAAAAGACGGGGACCGGTTCACATTCGGGACACTGGAAATAACAATTCTCGAAACACCGGGACACACGGAAGAGAGCATCTCGCTGGTTGTCCGTGACCGGGAAGTTTCGGCAGAACCGTACATGGTCTTCTGTGGTGACACGCTCTTTGCCGGCGACATTGCCCGTACGGATCTCTTCGGGCAGGACAGGAAAGCCGAAATGGCAGAAACGATCTTCTCTGCAATTACGGAAAAGATCCTGCCGCTTGGCGATGGCGTGATTGTCTGCCCTGCCCATGGTGCCGGATCGGTCTGCGGCGGGGAGATCGCCGATCACCCGTTCACCACCATAGGGTACGAGAAGAAGACGAACCCGGTCCTCGCGCTCGGGAAAGCGGGATTCATTGCAAAAAGGATCACGGAGTCCCCGTATCTCCCGCCCTACTTCCGGAAGATGGAGGCATATAACCTGAACGGCGCCCCGCTCCTCTCCCGGGGATCCGGTCTCCGGCCGTTGACAATCCAGGACGTGATCGAGCTGCGCAAAACTAGCTGCCAGGTCATCGATATCCGCGCTCCCACCAGTTTCGGGGCCGGGCATATCCCGGGCAGCCTCTCGCTCTGGCGCGATGGCATCTCCGCGTTCCTTGGCTGGTTCGCTGACTATGAAAAACCGATCATTCTTGTCGACGATTTCGACAAGGACCTTGAAACGGTCCACCGGCAATGCCTCCGGCTCGGGTACGACAGCATTGCCGGCTACCTTGCCGGGGGATTCCCGGCCTGGACGAGAGCTGCGCAGGAGATTTGCACCCTCCCGACCTGCTCGGTCCAGCAGCTCCGGGAGCGGCTGGAAACGGGAACTCCATTTCTTCTCGATGTGCGGGACATCAAAAACCGGCGCGCTGTCGGGTTCATACGGGGATCGGAGCATATCTATGTCGGGGAAGTGGCACAGCATCTTGACCGGATCCCGCGAAACGAGCCGGTTTTTGTGTACTGCGATGCGGGTTACAAGGGAAGTCTTGCCGCGAGTTTCCTTGCCGCACAGAACTACCATAATGTAACAAATGTCCTTGGCGGGATATCTGCATGGAAAGCGGCCGGGTTACGGATTGAGAAATAATATATTTCTCCGGTTTCCTGACAGAATTTAAGAAGGTTTATCTTCTCCCATAGGTTATGCAGATTGTTGTGATTGTATGGAGATCATTAAGATCCCGCGGATGGAAAAACAGGAATACGACAAGCTGATTGAGAAAGGCTACGTCTGCCGGATCGCATTCCAGGGTGAAAAATACCCGTACATCGCCCCGTTCCTCTACGTCTTCGACGGCTCGTTCCTGTACTTCCTCTCAACGAAGTACGGGAAGAAACTCGAATATTTCCGGAAAAGCCCCTATGTTTCCGTAGAGATCGAGAAGTACACAAAAGATCTCTCCTCCTACACGTTTGTGACCATGCAGGGATATCTGGAGGAAGTCCACGACTCCATTGAGAAGAAGATCATCCGGGAAAAGTTCGTGGACCTGATTGCCGAGCGGAACCTCTCGTGCAATATCCTTGCCGCCCTTGGCCATTCCCCAACGGATGCCCCGGTTGCTATTGCCGAAGAGGAACGATCCCTTGTCTGGAAACTGGTAGGGGTCCGGGATCTGGTTGCCCTCAAAAATCTCTGACCTGTTTTTCTTTTTTTTAAGATACCGGATATCCGGAATCTATCGAGATATTGAGAACTGCCGGACCAGAGATGATCCTGATTCCCAAAACCACTACCCTGAGAAAAACTATGATCGAACAATGATCGGGCTTATTTTTTCCCGCCAAGGAGTTCCAGCAGTTTTTCAGTATCGGTAACCGGCAGTGAGCAGCGGTGCCCGGTACAGACATAGGCCGTAGGTTTTTCGCCAATTGCCACGAGCCCCCTTGTAAAGGGCATGAGTTCCTCCCGCGTGCGAACCAATGCAGGATCGTCATTCCGGCACCAGATGGTAATTACCGAAGGGAGATACCGGCTCCACAGGTCACGTACCATGGCAGGAGGAAGAGGGCCCGCCCCGGGACCGGCAACGGCAACGAGGGTCGACGGGTTCACGAGCAGATCGAGTGAAGAGAGAAAACTCGTGTACGCTGACGGAGCCATACGGACAATACCGGAAAAGGCCCGCGCCAGTTCCGATGCCGTCTTCTCGTAGTGCGGATCCCCGGTAAGCAGTGAGAGGACTACCAGGTTTCCAAGCGCCATGGAATTGGACGAGGGAATAACCCCATCAAAGAGCTCCTTTTTCCGGACAAGCAGATGCTCTGCATTGTCGGCAGTTGAAAAGAACCCGCCGCTGGTTTCATCCCAAAAATGGTTTTGGAAATACCGGTGCAGCCCAAGCGCTTCCGAAAGCCGTGACGGGTTGAATGTTGAGAGGTACAGTTCCAGGAGCGCCCGGATCACAAACCCATAGTCATCGGCAAACCCCGGAATGGCAGCCTCACCATCCCGGTACCGGTGGAAAAGCCCCCCGTCAGCCATCCGCATCCGGGAGAGGATGAAGTCCATGGCCCTGTCAGCCGCGGCCAGGTACCGGGCATCCCCAAATGCCCGCGAGGCAATGGCAAGCGCCGCGATACAGAGACCGTTCCCGTCTGCGAGAACTTTCCCGTCCCGGGATGGCCGTTCCCGTTTGAGGCGTACCTCGAAGAGACGGGACCTGACCGATTCGAAACGCCGGGCAAACTCTTCTTCCGGAATGCCCGGGGCACATGCATGGTTTTCCGGCATCCCGGGACAATAGAGAACCCCGACCCCGGGATCCTGTCCCGGGAGAACCTGACCTTCGGCAGGCGAAAGGGCGAACACATGCAGTGCGAACAGTGCATCCGGTTTTCCGAGCACAGCTTCGATCTCACTCTTTTTCCAGAGATAGAAGACACCCTCCCCGCCCGGACTGTCAGCATCCTCCGCCGAAATGAATGCTCCATCCGGACGGGTCAGATCCCGCAGGATATAAGAGATGATCTCTTCTGCTGTCCTGCGCCAGGATTCATTACCGGTGAGGAGGGCTGCTTCCGTATACGTCATACAGAGAAGCGCCTGATCGTAGAGCATCTTCTCGAAATGGGGCACACGCCATTTCTGGTCCACCGAGTACCGGTGGAACCCTCCGCCAAGATGATCGTAAATGCCGCCGCCCCGCATGGCACCAAGCGTCTGTTCCACCATGCGGAGCGCGTTCTTGTCGTTTGTCCGGGCGTAATAACGGAGAAGGAAGAGCAGTGTTGGCGGGGACGGGAACTTCGGGGCCCTGCCAAATCCGCCATTGACAGGATCGAACCGTGCAAACAGGGCATTATACCCGGCAGTGATGAGTGAAGCGTCAGCATCCCCGGGGGGATGCATGTCCTGCTGCGACACAACGGCATCAGCGATCTCATCGGCCGATTCGAGAAGCGCTTCGCGCTGCTCCTTCCAGAGCCGGGTGATCCGGGCAAGGATCTCGGGAAGCCCGGTCATCCCGAACCGGGTTTCCGGCGGGAGATAGGTGCCGGCATAGAACGGCTTCTTATCCGGAGTCATGATGATCGTGAGCGGCCAGCCGCCCTGCCCGGTCATCATCTGGCAGACGCCCATGTATACGCTGTCGATATCCGGCCGCTCCTCCCGGTCAACCTTGATGCAGACAAAATCCCGGTTAAGGATCGCCGCAATACCGGGATCCCCGAAGGATTCGTGCGCCATGACATGACACCAGTGGCAGGTGGCATAGCCAATCGAGAGAAAGACCGGCTTATCCTCCTGCCCAGCCCGGGAAAATGCCTCTTCTCCCCACGGGTACCAGTCGACCGGGTTATGCGCGTGCTGGAGAAGGTACGGGCTCTTCTCGCGGATGAGCCGGTTGGGCGGGGCAGCAGGAAGGGTCCCGGTATCCGGGAAATGGGCCGGTGGCATATGTCCCATTTTGCCGTAGGGGATGATGAGTCTTCCAGATGAGGCAGCGTTATGCTATATACCGGCCGGACACGGCTGGGATCTATCCGGCCGACAGTGCGGCCTCGTACGCCATCTTCACCATCAGCGGGGTTACCCGGCTCTCGATGAATGCAGCAATGACGAGAACCGCGAGAATGATGAGGACGCCGCGCCAGATGCGGTTGAAGATGAAGAGCCCGATATCCCCCGGGTGCAGGCCGGGATTGTCTGCGTTCCTGCGCAGGAAATCGCCTAAGGAATCGATACAGAAAAAGGAGAAGATCCCGGCGGCAACAAACGCCAGGATCTCGGGGATGCCGTGAGGCAGGTACATGGTGGCGAAGATGCCTGGGGGCAGGGTTTTGTACGAAATGTATAACCTCAGGAACGAGTTGTGGCCAAGGGCAAGCATCAGGAGGATGACCGTCCCTTTCATGATCACGAGAAGCGGTTCAAGAATGTCGCGCCGGAACCACCAGACCCACGCCCAGAACTGCGGGACGACCACCACAAAGAGCGCCACCCCGCCGTTCAAAAAAACCAGCCGCAGGAACACGCTGTCCATGAACGGGATCACATACGCGACATGGTAACTGTACCGTGCCTGGAGTTCCGTGGCATTCAGCGGGACAAGGCCCGGGTATGCGGCCATGCCCTGGAGAACGATGACCCCGATGCCAAGGAAGAAGAAGAGGAGGACGAGCCCCAGGTACCTGAAGAAGTGAGGCGGAAGTTTCAGGGTCATGATCGCAAAGAGAGAAAATACCGATAGCGGTTTTTACAATACTCCGGGCTGCAATAATAATAACATCGCGATTTATTCCTGGCAGCCCGGACCATTTTTTTGAATCGCAGGGCCATAGGAAAAGCTGGTGCGATACCGGCACTTAATGCAGGAAGACAGTAAAATACACTTTTACGTAATCCTCCGATTCCCATGCAGGCCGAAGCATTTCTCCTTGTTATTGCAACCGGCATTCTCGTGATGCTCATCTCGCTCGCACTCGACCGGGTATGGGCAGCGGTGATACCGGTCCGGACCATCTATTATATTGTCCGGGCACCGGGCGTTGTTCTCCACGAATGCTCCCATATCCTCGGCTGCATCCTCACCGGCGCAAAGATCCAGAAGGTTGTCTTTTTTTCTGAAGAAGGCGGCTCGGTCACCTATACGCGGCCGCTCCTCCCGTGGCTTGGCGATGTGATCATCTCGACCGCCCCGCTCTTCTGCATTCCCCTTGTCCTCGCGGGAATAACCTGGTGCTTTGCCACGTACCTTGGCTGCATCTTTCCCGCGTTTCCCGAGACATTTCAATCCACAACAGCATTTTCCCTCATGGGTACCGCAATCGCAGATCTTTTTCTCCAGAATCTCGTGTACCGCCAGAACCTCTGGTTCATCCCCTACCTGTACCTGACCATAAGCCTTGTCCTCTCGGTTGCGCCAAGCACCCGGGATCTCCGGAACGCGGCTGTCGGGATCTTCCTCCTCGCTCTCGCAGGTCTCCTCATCTTCTGGAGCAGCATCCCCTGGGCCGTGGGAGCACTCTGGGAGATCACCCGCATCATCGGCATAGGGTTCTCACTTGGCCTTGCCTTCGGGCTCGTTGCACTTGCCTGTTCGCTGCCCGCAATCGCGTGGTATATCCATACCCGTACCCGGTAATGCCGGCAGATCGATCAGATCGGTATTAATTGCTCCGGGAGGCTACATTTCTGCACCCATGGTACGCGAACGATCCGAAGGCGGGGAAACAGAGACCGGAAACGAGATTCGTCTCTCGCCCGTCATGCAGCAATACCGGGATCTCAAGAAGAAGTACCACGATACCATTGTATTCTTCCGGATCGGGGACTTCTACGAGACCTTTTACGAGGATGCCGAACTCGTTTCCCGCGAACTGGAGATCGTTCTCACCTCGCGGTCCAAGAGCAGTGACAACCCGGTCCCGCTTGCCGGCGTCCCGTACCATGCAGCGGACGGATACATTGCAAAACTGGTCGGGAAGGGCTTCCGGGTTGCAGTGTGCGACCAGGTGGAAGATCCTAAGACCGCAAAAGGGATCGTAAAGCGGGAAATCGTGCGGGTGATAACACCAGGCACCGTGATCGATTCCTCGATGCTCTCCTCCACGGCAGCAACCTACCTCATGGCTCTCTGCCCGGATGCAAAAGATCACGCGTGGGGCCTTGCTCTCCTGGACATCTCAACCGGGGAATTCTTTGCAGCCCGGATCGAACACGATGACGGCTTCCAGAACATCCTCTCCGAGATCGCACGCTACCGCCCGGCCGAATGTATCGTCCCGCAGGGGTCGGGACCGGAACTCCAGGAGCGCCTCGTTGAGCGGGGGGTTGTGGTCACACCGTTCCGGGACGAGGCGTTTGGGGAAGCCCCGTCCCGCCGTGTTCTTACCGGCCATTTCCATGTCGCCTCACTTGCCGGGTACGGGTGCGATGACTGTCCCGCCGCAATCGGGGCAGCCGGGGCCGCGCTTGCCTATGCACAGGAGACGCAGTTCTCCCCCCTTACCCATATCAGCAGCCTCTCGATGCGCTCCTCTTCCCAGAGCATGATGCTCGACGCCATCACGCTGCGCAATCTCGAAATAAAGGAGAGCATCCGGGGCGGGAGGAGGGGCGCAACGCTCCTCTCCTCGCTCGACCTGACAAAAACCCCGATGGGAAGCCGGCTCATGAGCCGGAATATTTCCCGGCCGCTTACGGACATTCCCGAGATCAACCGGCGGCTCGATGCGGTGGAATACCTGGCGGGCCGCACCACCATGCGCCTTGCCCTGCGCTCGCATCTTGCCCGCTGTGCCGATATCGAGCGGATCGCAGCCCGGATTGCGTATGGGAATGCCGGTCCCCGCGACCTGCTCGCCCTTGCCGACACCTTAGCATCCCTGCCCGATCTGCGCACTTCCCTTAATGATAAGGAGGCTGATCTCCCGCGCCTGTTAGGAGAGGCCCTTGACGGGATATGCGAGATGCCGGGGACCATTGATCTCATCCGGAAAGCAATCGTGGACGATCCCCCGGCAGTTGCCCGGAACGGGAGCGTTATCCGCGAGGGGTATTCAGGGGAACTCGACGAGATCCGTGGCGTGCTCCATACCGGCAAGGACTGGATTGTAGAGCTCCAGAACAAGGAGCGGGAGAAGACCGGGATCAAGTCGCTCAAGATTGGGTACAACCGGATCTTCGGCTATTACATTGACGTGACCCGCCCCAACCTTGCCCTTGTTCCCGCCCATTACGAGCGCAAGCAGACAACGGCAACCGGTGAGCGGTACACACTCCCCGAACTACGGGAAAAAGAGGCGCTCATAACAAACGCGGACGAACGCGTGCTTGCCCTTGAACGGGAACTCTATACGGGGCTCATTGCAAAACTCCAGCAGGAGATCCCCGGTCTCCAGGCCATTGCCGGGGGCATCGCGGTGCTCGACGTATCCGCAGCACTTGCGGAAGTAGCACAGAAGCGGGATTATGTCCGGCCCCAGCTCAATGATTCCGACACGCTCGTTATCCGGGACGGGCGCCACCCGGTCGTGGAACAGGGCGTTTCCGGTGGTTTTGTTCCCAACGATGCCGAGCTGTCCGGCAGCCGGAACCAGATCATGATCATCACGGGTGCCAACATGGCCGGCAAGTCCACCTATATGCGCTCGGTTGCCCTCATCTGCATCATGGCGCAGGCCGGCAGCTTTGTCCCGGCCCGGCACGCGAGCATCGGGATCCTTGACCGGGTCTTCACCCGCGTTGGCGCTTTCGATGACCTGGCAAGCGGGCAGAGCACCTTCTTTGTCGAGATGCTCGAACTCTCAAACATCCTCAACAATATCACGCCACGAAGCCTCGTCATCCTTGACGAGATCGGGCGGGGCACGAGCACCGCGGACGGGAGCTCGATTGCAAAAGCGGTGCTCGAATTCCTGCACGGGAAATCAACAGCCGGGCCAAAAACCCTCTTTGCCACACACTTCCACGAGCTCATTGCCATGGAAGAGAGTTTGAAGCGGGTCAAGAACTACCACTTTGCCGTCAAGGAGACAAAGGACGACGTGATCTTCCTGCGCAAGCTCATCCCCGGCGCAACCGACAAGAGCTACGGTATCCATGTGGCAAGGCTTGCGGGCATCCCGAAGAAAGTGACCGAGCGGGCCGAAGTCCTGCTCGATGAGGACAAGAACCGCCCGGCAGGATCCGGGGCCCGGCCCCAGCGCTACACCCAGATCCTGCTCGTTGACGATAACGCACCTGCCGAAGTAGTGGCGGCCCGACACCCGGCACTCGACAAAATTGAGCAGATGAACCCGGACGAGATGACACCCATCCAGGCGCTCACAGCCCTTGCCGAACTGAAAAAATCGCTTACCACCAATAAAGGCTGACCATGAAGAACGAGACCCCCGATACGGTAATCCGCCTGCTCGACCCGGCAACGGTCAACAAGATAGCGGCCGGGGAAGTCGTGGACCGGCCGGCCTCCGTTATCAAGGAACTCGTCGAGAACGCCATCGATGCCGGGGCCCGGACCATCCGCATCGACATCGCGTCTTCCGAGGGGGGGATCACAGGAATCCGCATAACCGATGACGGCTGCGGCATGCTGCCGGCCGATGCCCTGCTCGCGTTTACCCAGCATGCAACAAGCAAGATTGCATCCATTGACGATCTCAGCCATATCGCAACTCTTGGCTTCCGGGGCGAAGCACTGGCGAGCATCGCGGCAGTCTCCCGGGTCACGCTTGTCACAAAACCCCGTATGAGCAGCACACCTGCCGGGACAAAGATTGTCGTGTATGGCGGCAGGGTCCTGGAGCAGCACGAGACCGGCGCTCCGGAAGGAACGGCAATCTTTGTCGAGGAACTCTTCTTCAACACGCCCGCCCGGAAAAAATTCCTAAAAAGCCTCAATACCGAGCTTGCCCACATCCATACGATTCTCGAAGGGATCTGCCTTGCCTGGCCGGCCATCTCGTTTCGGCTCTTCCACAACGGGCGCGAACAGCTCGTAACCGACCGGTCTTCCCATGCGATCGATACCATTGCCCGGATTTACGGGAGCGAACTTGCGCAGGAACTCATTCCGGTTGGCCATACGCTGCCGTTTTTGACCGTCAGCGGGTACATTGCCCCTCCCTCCCACTCCCGCAAAGATAACTCCCGGCTGATCGTTGCCATCAACCAGCGGTACGTCTCGTCCCCCCTCATCAGCAACGCGGTCAAAGAGGGGTACGGTACCCTCCTCCCCAAAGACCGGATGCCGGTCGCATTCCTCACGCTCACCATCGATACCGCACTCGTGGACGTGAACGTGCACCCGACAAAAAAGGAAGTCCGCCTCTCGCGGGAGAGTGAAATCCGGGATGCGATCCGGGAGGCTGTCAACACGGCCCTGCTCTCCCACGATCTCATCCCGACAGCGGGAGCACCGGAGACGGTGTACGAACACCTGGTTACCGGGCAGGAAGAGCCGGTGACTGCCTATCCACGGGATGAGACAACTCCGTCCGGCGTTTTCGAATCCACCCACATAGGAACTATTTCCTCAGACCAGCGTCTCCGGCAGACCGAGCTGCCGACCGGTACGCGAATTACAGCGGCCGCACCAAAGATTTCCTTCATGGAAGTTATCGGGGAGTTTGGCGGGATCTATATCCTTGCACGGACCAGCACGGACGAACTTTTGGTAATCGACCAGCACGCTGCCCACGAGCGGATCCTGTACGAGCAGGTATCAGGGCGTTCCCTCCGCGAACATCATTCACAGGAGCTCATAGCACCGGTCATCCTCCACCGCACTCCCCGCGATGCCGCAGTCATCCGCGATCTCCTCCCGGCCCTTGCGCAGGAAGGGTTTGTCTTAGAGGATTTCGGGGGGGACACGTTCCTTGTCCGGGCAATCCCGGTCGTACTTGGCAGGACGGAGGATACCGGGATCCTTGACGAGGTAATAAGCGATCTTGTCCGGCCGGATCCTGCCAGGTCCGTAACGGACCGGGAGCGCCTCACCCGCATCATTGCCTGCCGGGGAGCGATCAAGGCCGGGACCGTGCTGACCCGGGAGCAGTCCCAGCGGATCCTCGACCAGCTCCGGCTTACCGAAAACCCGTTCACTTGCCCCCACGGCCGCCCGACCGTTATCCGGTTCACCCGCGAAGATCTCGACGCCATGTTCAAGCGGATTTGAGAAACAGAGGACGTGAATAATCCCTTTCCCCCGGCCAGGAATTCCACAAAATCTCCCGGGGATTCTGCTGTTTTTTGTTTTGCCCTCACCTGAACCATTAATATTCCCGTTGATCCACCAGAGTGGGAATAATGCCAGCCCGGGAAAATACATGAAAAAAACCGATCAACTGACACTGGATACCTCATCCTCTTCCCCGCTCTACGAGACAACGGAGGACGGGATCGCACGGTTCCGGGAGATGGTGCTCGGCCATTACAGGAAAGCCGGCCGTAAGATGCCGTGGCGGGAGAATACGGACCCCTACCATATCCTTGTTTCCGAGATCATGCTCCAGCAGACCCAGGTGGAACGGGTCATGATCAAATTCCCGGAATTCATTGCACGCTTCCCGGACGTTACAGCACTTGCGAGAGCCCCGCTTCCGGAAATCCTCTCTGCCTGGCAGGGCATGGGCTACAACCGCCGGGCTATCGCACTCCAGAAATGTGCAGGCCGGGTTGTGGAAGAATATGGCAGCACGCTCCCGGCAGATGTGGAAGTGCTTGCAACATTTCCGGGCATAGGCCATGCCACCGCATCGTCCATCTGCGCCTTTGCGTTCAACATGCCGGTGGTCTTTATCGAGACCAATATCCGCCGGGTATTCATCCATTATTTCTTTTTAGACCGTGCAACCGTCAGCGATGCCGAGATCCTCCCGCTGGTTGAACGGGCGCTTCCCCGCGATAACTCCCGGGTCTGGTACTGGGCACTCATGGATCTCGGGACGGTCCTCAAGAAGACCGTTGCAAACCCGAACCGGCGGAGCGTGCATTATACAAAACAACCGGCGTTCGAAGGATCCGACCGGAAGATCCGGGGCGAAGTCCTCCGGCTCCTCATTCCGGGTGAGGGAATGACCCGGGAACAGATCACCGGTTCCTTTACGGAAGACCCGGCACGGATCCGGAAGATCCTTGATGGCCTGGAGAAGGACGGGTTTATTGTTGCGGATGGGAAAACTATCCGGCTTGTCTCATGAAATGATCTCCAAAAAAACGGATGTCATGGGATCGTAATTGCGGGATTTTCTCTGGAGATTTTCTCTATTGAATCCCGCTCTACTTTCCTGAAAAGGTACGTGTGACCCTAAAAAACCCCATACGGATTTCAGAATATTCAGATTACCAAAATCCCGAGCAGGCTCATCCATCCGGAACCGGCATTCATCGCACGCTGGAGTGGTGAGAAAAGAGATCCTTGCCGGTTCATCATACCCGGGTTGCAGGACAACATGCCATAACCCAACATTTCATAATACAGGATAGTAATACATCGATCAAGACACCGGGGGATTTGACATGGCGGATATCAACAGGATTCCTGACGAAGTGAAATGGAAGATCGCAGCCGAAAATGCCGCACGGCTCCCGACCCTGTACGATGCAGCATTCCGGGACATTGGCGGAAAACGGTACAACGAGATCGAGCAGGTGAT